>OMLO01000146.1_pt1 | contig 36579 bp, 36 predicted proteins | sample 1674811 | NCBI WGS metagenome assembly OMLO01 (sample SAMN06265003, study PRJEB25207) | coral metagenome | isolation source: Coral host | place: Mexico:La Bocana,Puerto Morelos, Mexico | collected 2008-11-13
GATCAGGTTTTTCTCATTGCTGATTTGACATTTGGCCAAACGCATATTCTTCCAGTGGGACGCCGGCCACCATGCAGGTGTTGAAGTTGTAGTTTCAAGGTGCCAAAATGTTTCTTCCAAGCTGTGCTTGTTGTTTAGCCCAATTTCTATTCAAATCGCTACACCCAAGGCGGCTGCGCAACACCTGCAATCCTGCTGCAGATGTATTTCAAGCTGTGCCGTGAAAGGCCTTGGTCAGAGAAAACTGTTCTCGACTCATGATGCTGCGTAACATTGGGTGGAATTCCAATTTCGCTCCGTTCACCATGCAATGTCCTGAGAGATACCGCTGCGATTCGTTAAGGTGACCTGAACCAGCCCTGTGTGCATTCCGTCCGCAATTCCGTGTGCCAAGGTCCCGTGTGTAGTTCCTCTATGAAGTTTTCCATGTCTTTGGCGCGTGCAACTCGGCGAGGTTCTTTCGCCTTATCTGACGTGTCCCATGGGAACTGCAACCACATGGAGTCCAGATGGGATCTTGGTCCAATGATCTGGAGGATACAGAAGCGACGCAGGCAGAACCGACGACGTCTTCTGAAATCCGCTCCTTTGAACAAACTCTTTTTAGATGTGAACTCTGAAGTTGTGTTACAAGATTGTCGATCTGTGGTGTATTCGAGGGATGCAGAAGAAACACATATATAAAGACTATATAGCAACCCCACACAGCTGGAGAGGAACTGTTGCAGGAATATCATCTTGAGTTAATTCCTGGCCCAAAAGCTCTTGCAAAGTGCTTGAGTTCTCTCCAGACTGTGAAGCATTCCTGCTATTTTAGGCGGCTGTCAGATAAAAACGGAAACATCCAGGGGTGGTGGCGCAGGTCTTGGGAAGAAAACCTAGGAAACAGAGATCCCACAACAGGAAAGAGGACAAGGATAATGCAAAAATGAGGGAACAAGAACAAATGGTTGTTGAACATGTTTTGATTGTCAGATCATGCATGCGTGCTGGTACAATTAGAATCAATTAGAACTACGTAGGTCTGCAAGGAAAGAACATGAATTTCATGCTAATTTCAAAGCTTCGGAAGTGCCATGAAGTTTTGGCATCGTTAAGTTTTGAAAACCACTTAAAACATCTTAAAACTGGTTTTGGTATCATGCGAAAAGTCATTGCCAGGATGGCACATGTCAATTTTTGAGCGTTTCTTTTTTCTTACACTCATGAAGGCTTTTATGATATGCGCAGTGCTGTCGGCTATCATGTTGATCGGGATATTGTCCCATGTGCAACACAAACTTCGAAAACGAATTTTGGATTCAATTCGTTGTTGCTTGTAATATTTGATCGAACACTAGTTGCAAATGCTTGCTGTTTTAGTGATATTTATAATTTGTGTTCAGCTTTCTGTCTCTTTTTCGACGGATTTTTTCGCAGTTCGGCTTTTGTAAAACGCGGGTTATGAAGTTATGAATTAACCTCTACCCATTGGGTCCTGAGCCTAGCTCCACAAGGTGCCGCGAATGGTGGAAACCAATGGTGGAGAAAATCCATGGGGCTTGAAATGTCGAGGGTTGGGGATTGGTGGGTCAACCTAACAATGTGTTGGACAATGTACAGCTCCAAAGGTTTAGCTGGCCCCTGAAAGAACCTCCGGTTCCAGTGGCATCAACAACCAGTTTTCTGTGTGTTATTGTCATTTTCTTCCAAAACTGTGCAGTTACAAAAGCCTTTTGGAATGGAGACATTCGACCTCTTTTTGGCTTTCATTTGGGCAGGTGCTTTCTCCAACCGCTTGGGGCTGTGTTGCAGGCGCCCGCAATCATGAAACCAAAGCGCGAGGCCGTGGTAGATACGATCCAAGATCCCAATGAAAAACAACTGAGAGTCTAGTAAGGAATGAGGGAATAAATCCAAATTGAGTGTATACAAAATTATTTCCCACATAGGGCGGGGTGAAAACCCTACTAAGCACTAACCAATGACATGAACATGTTTTTTTTTCATGTTTTTCCCCACCTGTCAGGTGAGGGTTGTTAGATTTTATGTTAGTCGTCTTCTCCTTCTTCTTCTCCTTCTCCTCGTTCTCCTCGTCCCCAACTGCGATCCTGTGAGTTCAGTGTTCGGTCCCGGACCTCAACCGCGATCCTGTGAGTTTAGTGTTCCGTGCCGGACCTCAACCGCAATCATGTGAGGAGATATGTCAGAAAGAATGTCAGAAGATGTGTCAGAAAGAATGTCAAAAGATATGCCAAAAAGAATGTCAGACAGAATGCCAGAAAGAATGTCGGAAAGACTGTCAAAAGATATGTCAAAGAATGTTAGAAGATTGCCTCCAGTCAGTCTGTGAAGTTGAGAGTAACCGGACGCATTTCAGGAGATAAGTTGTATGTCTACCCTCACCTGACGCGATCGGGCTCACATAAAATCTGACGTGATTGTTTTGAAATGTCATGGTGAGGATCACTCGAAGTAAAGTAGTTTCGTTGTCGGGGTCGAAGCAAGGTGTTTCTTTTTGGGGGCTGAGCAAACCTCCCAAATCCTCTCAATGTAAAGTTGTACTGTGTTGAACCGACCAAGGTTGCTCTTTTGAATTCAATCAAAATTTGTTTGGTGAAACAAAATTACTCTCATGTCAGAAATTTTTCTTTTTATTTCCCAAAACCCAAAAGACAAAAGTCAAAAAATTGCTGTGTCGACATCAAAAAAGCTGCACCTGTGAGTTTTTGTTTTTTTGAGTGAGTGATTTAGTCTGGTTTTGTTTGCCTTGGGGGTGGAGTGTTTTTTTTCCGGGGAAGTTTTTGGCGGGAATCTTTTGGGACTTTAGGGCCAATCCGGATGGATGTTTAACATGAAAAACATGAGTTCGATGGGGTGTTTTGACCCAAAGATGGGTGATTAATAACAGGTTAATTTTAGTCTGAAGGGTGGTAAATTCGAGTTAACATTCGAATAGATCCGTGATGATCCCTGGATCTATGGACTGGACCCCCTTGTACTTTGGGACGTCCATGGCATATTTAAGTTTACATTTCTCACTCTAAATTTATGGCACAAATTGAAATAGGTCAATATTCCCATCCCATTTTCCGCAATTTGGGGATATGAGTGATGCAAATGCTTCGGAGATTCATCTGTTTTTTTCGGTGCAGTTGAACCATGGGGCCCGGTGAGTTGAGCAGGGCCCGTGACCTCCAACGAAACGATCCGGTTTTGGGGCGGGGGGATGGAGTTTGGATGAATTTTGTTTGGAAGAAATGGATGATTTGAAACTGGGAAAATCACCATTTTCATGTTGCAAACATTTTTTTTGACAATGTGACAATGAAAAGTAGCAGGGGGAGATGGGAAGACTTCTCTTATACTACAAAATGATTCATCATCATGATATATATATATATATATAAATATATATATAATATTTTTTTTAATTTTCATCGATTCCACCATAAACTGAGGTATTTTTAGATCACCTTGGTTTTTCACCTGTTTTTTAAGGCCTCGTTGCCTCGTTTTTTCCAAGATCTGCATGATGTCCTGAAATTCTGCGCCCGGTGGAAGAGCAACGAAGGTGGCTGGGGCCCGGGGTTTTTAGCAAAAGATGAGGATGGAAAAACGTGATTTGCTGTTTGTAGATTGCTTTCGGCTTTCGGAACTTGCTACCTGTGATTTTGCTCATCAGTCTTTCGGGGTGATTGGTCACATGTTTTCTCGACGAATCTGCAAGTCTACCTGAAATTCTCTGTGGAAGCAATGGTGGAATCTTTTGTGGAACATATTTAATTATATCGGCTCAATGATGGATTCCTATTTTTTTCTGATATAGAGATGGTATGATGGTGGACATTTGCTTAAATGAAAATCTATCCGCATTTCTCTCCGCAAAATATGTTTGTTTACCTTTGCAGTTGCAGTTGCACCTTGTAGAAGATGTCGGCCGTCTTTTTTTCGGCGATTTTGCATCACCAGCAGATGTCGGCTTGACAGGAGATGTCGATAATTGCGAACGGTATTCCCAATAGATATGTATATAGATATGCATATTCACACTATATCATATGACAACATAAAATGATATTAATTGGTTCAATCAACATACTATTTAGAATCTGCTTATTATGTACGAAACATCATTTTGAACGTGGCAGTATATTACACAGATGTAGTATATTCCGAACTATGAATTGAATGTGATAAATGCACAGGAATGAGTTTTTTAATTGTCCCTTGTACTTCTGCACCAAATTATTGGGTTGCCAATCTGAGATATCCTCTGTGAAACTCCTCTCATTTCAAATGGCGAGCCGGAGACATCATTGCGCAACAACACCTCTCAGAGTGTTGGTGCTGATAGTTGCACCTCAGATCCATTTGGGGTTTTGGGTCCATGTATTCATCTATAATGAATTTGAGAAAGGCTCTGAAATTCAGCATGTGAAAGATGTGATGGATTGTTTCCTTCCAATACTATACTCATCGAGTCAGTTTTAGGGCAAACACTTCTTCAGTCAGATCCCTTCCACCCCTACGCTCACGGCTGTGTCATTTGGCATAAGCAGAATAGCACGGAGATTTCCTCAGCCGACCCGAGTTTCACCAAGGGCACATGGGTCTCGCTCCATGCCTTTAGCTTGCCTCGCGAGCTCTGTGGCAAGGACTCTTTGGTTGAAGTTAACCAGCAGGGCTTACCGAAATAATGTCCATTTTTTCGCAATTTTTTCCAGCAAATTTTCTGATCCTTTTTGTGATTGGAACAGCAAAAAAATGTTTCTATGTTTATTCACTTCATCTTTGCCATAGTCCCAAAAAAGGTGGTATAGGCGAGTTTTCCAACGAAAATGCCACGGTGTCGTGGGAGGAAGTCAGCGATGTGCCGCGACGGCTGTTGGGCGCTGTGGTTGCTGTACAAGTCATAGCACCGGCAAGAGTAAAAGCAGAAGTTTCTGCGCTCCCCGTGGTGTCTTGGAACAAAAGTCATATGCAACACAAAGCTATTTTGCATTGACTTGGTTCTACTAAGAGTTAAGAATCAAAGAAATGCAGCATTTTATCTACTATCGCTTTTCTGTGTGTATTTGTTCTCCCCAATTCTTTGGGCTTCACCCAAAAAATTGGCGGCTTGCTTCACCCACAACAAAAATCCAATCCATTTGGGGCAAGAAGGTTTTTTTCATCCACCAGGCTGGAAACTCGAAGTTGATGCCTACGATTGGCTATGGCACTTGTTGTCGACCTGGAGCCAGGGGAGAGGAGTCCGATTGTTGTCTGATTTTTCAATCGAATCTCTTGGAAGGAGAAATCCCCATGATGCTAACAATAACAAGTTGACCGGGTCGTTTTTCCTTAAGAAAAAAACAACTTCCGGATAGAATATTCCGGGGAATTTTGTCCACGTTGCGAGTCGCTGACTTTTTTTGGGGGAAGTGTTTTTTCTTTTTTCAATTTTGATATTGCACCATGGTAAATATGTTTCCTAAGGCATCGGGCATTCCCATATTTTCCCCCACAAACTGGACCGGAAAAAATGCCAAGTAGGAACTCGTGGAAGGCGTGAAGGCCTATCTTGCGGCTGGCGGGAGGCATGGGGGACCCCAGTGGTATCTATTATATATACATGCATGTAGATAGATAGATATACTGATATGCCGATTACATATTATATATGCATATACAGTCAGTACTTATAGACCTGAATCCTCCCAAGGTCTGGGGGGGCTGAAATTTGACACCCTTTGGGAGGGTCGACCCGGTTTTGTGAAGAAACATCTCTCGCGAACCATCAGCTCTGAAACAATCATAGATGCACTGCCAGGCTCATTGACACAGCCCAAATCTATAGCAATCATGAGGATATTGCTGAGGCTTGCTGATGATCAGGAATTGGGAGGGTGAAGTTTGCATCATTTTTCTGGTTGGTTCCACGGGGCCCAGCCAGTCGTTTTCAGATGCATCGGTTAGTTGGTTGGATGACAAGAAAAGCCGAGCAGATTGAAGGGGACTTTTTTTGAATTGTGAGCAGTCTTCATGACATCTTCATCATCTTCATGACTGGTATAAAAGGCTCCATGATGAATACATGCGTTTTTTCCGTGTCTGCTATGTCAAGGATGCTCTCCCGTTGTCGAGTGCCAATTCTCACTGGCTCGTCATGTCTCTGATGTGTTCGGTTTAAGCCGATTCAACATGATCAAGATGTATTTACATCCTCGTGATAAATAACAACCACAATCTAGGCTGGATTTTTTTGAAAGCAAAGGTGGATGGTTCAGAATTAGTTTACCAATTTCATTTTTTTTTGGGGGGGGTGCGGTTTTGCTCTCCCTAAAACTATCATTGTTTCCCTTTTTCAAGGCAACTTTCAAAGATGATGATGTGTTTTCTGTGAAAAAAAATCCCAAGGTTCGAAATAAAAGACTCCTTCCCTGAAGTTGTGGCGATTTTTTTCAAAAAAAAATATCCAGGCGATCCAACAAAGTGCTGTGGATCGTGAAGAGCTTTGGATAACATCAAAGGTACGAGTACAAAGTTGCAATACACCTGATGATGTGATCAAGGTGCCGGAGGTTTTTTTTTGGTCCATTTTTTTGGGTTGAAAAAATGATGAGGAGGATTTCTGTTGAACAATGCTTGGGGGTAAGATTTTGGATGTTAGCTACCTGTAGTATATATTTCTTTTTTTGTGATATGTTATCAAACCCGTAATAATATATAATATCAGATAATATCAGTAATAACCAGCTAGAAATCTCGGAAACTAGGACCCAAAATGTGTAGATTAAATATGTAGAACATGCACATCAAAATGAGGATTCACCATTTGGAAAAGCAGCCGAAAAGCACGATTTTTTGGCAGCCTGGCTTTGAGGCAGTAGATACTTCGTTACAGCAGCTTGATATTGGCTATTTAGAGCCCTGGATGCAAAAATGGACAACAAATGAAGTCCAAACTGGCTCAGTATGCTGTGAAAAGCCTCGCAAATAGAGTCTTCAAAAAAAGAAACATGAAAGCATATAAGCATATATAATAAGTTCATTATTTCAGTGTTCACACCAGTTTTAAAGAATGATTCAAAAGCCTGGCATCTTCCAATTCTTTATCTTATTTTTGTCAACTGGGAATTTAAGCCTTAAAACATACATTCAAGATGGGCCCCTACCAGGTATAAGTAGGGGAAAATAACTCACTCCACTTAGTGGGTTAAGTTCCCTACTTTCGGCCATTTATTTTCGGCCATTTTTGTAGGGGTTATAACTCAATAGATTGTCCATAGAGTCCAAGTGCCAAGGACTTGATGTTACTTCATGGTGGTGACGGATGGGGTATCAGTCCTGAAAGAGATGAAGCACTTTGGCGTGGTCTCATTGCAGCTCAAAAGGCAGCCCGCCGTTTTTTTTTTTTAAGGTGGAAGATGTGGCTTCATGAGTCAAAATGAGGAGTTTATTTTTGGAACAGAATTGGTTTTTGTACACTTTTTGATTTTCAACAGGTAAAGTGAGAATTCATGATTTATTGGGAAGCATGATTAGTGTTTTATTTCATGTTTTGTTTTTCACATTCATCGATTAGTGAAAAAATCACAGCTTTGTGGATTCCTTCTTCCTTCAAAAAACCACAGTGCTTTTGTGACGGGCAAACTTTGGGGTGCTGAAGTAACTTGGCTGAACCAAAATGCTTCTTTTTTTGATAGGGTGGAAATGGAATAAACTGTTGGATTCCATAGGAAAAAAAAGGGACCCAAGAAATTTAGCCACACGATTTATGTGGTGTGTATATATGGGGGTTGATTTTTTTCAGGGTGTATACTTACCATCCAAAGGGTTTTCCAATCATTTTCCTTATGACTGGACATTCTAAACTCATTCTTTCTATCTCTCCATGACTTGAAAGTCATGGATTAGAGACCTGAGACGTGGCTGATGAAAGGCTGGAAAGGTGCGTAGTATTGGAGTGTCGAACCACAATCGGGATGCTTGGAAACAAACTACTGTAGTGCACTAGTTGGACATGAAATTGCTTGGGAGGATTCTTTTCCATCATGTCCGGATTTTTTTTTCAAATTCCCAAGTTGCTGGTGCAGTATTTTTTTGCTTGGAAGATTGGTGTTGGACTATCAATGACTATCAGATTGTGGGTTTGCACGCTTAATACGTTGATATATATATATATACACAAATATATTATGCAAATGTCTTGTAATAGCTAGGGCATGTCTCTGAATATATGATTCATCACCTCTTCATAAGCAATACTTTCTGTGAATCATCATCTCTACAACAGGTTGCCAGTTCGAAGCATCACGCCACAATTTGAAAAAAAAACTGCACATCGAAATTTGGGGCTTTTCGGGTCAGTGAGAGGGGTCCAGAAACCCAGCAATGTCCTGTTTTTTTTGTTCATTTCGGAAGCGAAAAATTGGTGGCTTTGATTTTCGGATGACTTGTTTGTTGCATTTTTTTTTTGAATGGGAAGTGACCCTGGGGATGATACTGTTTGTTGCATTTTTTGCATTTTGTTGAATGGTAAGTGACTGACCAGCCATTTGTGACGTTCACCGTGAAATTTTGTTGAACTTTTTCAACCGGGACCGAGATGGAAAGAGCTTGTGGCTTCTTCAGATCGGTTTTTCGCTCTGTTTTCTTCAAGACTCGGCTCCTTGTTGTACCCTAAGAATCCGTGGATCCAATGGAAGTTTTTTTTTTCACTATAGCAGGGGTGTTGTGGGGGGGTCCTCAAACTAGCCATTTTTGGAAGGGTCAGGATTCTGAGGGTATTTCAAAATGAACATAATATACCCCATGTAAGGATGTTTTTATTCAATAGTGGTGGAAGGCAGGTTTTGAAAACTTCCCATTTCTTATCACTTCTCCAAGGAAGAGGTGGAGCGACTTATTACCAAGACCAAAGTTGTACCTGCTGTGAATCAACTTGAATTTCATCCTTGGGTGCCTTGGATCCGAACATTTTTTGTGTCGTTTTTTTGCCAGGGTTTGGGCTGAAGAATCCACGCAAAACTGCGTTTTTTTGTACAAAACGAAAACAGCAGTCATCGATGCGTATTTTTTGAAACAGTTTGATATTCACTTTGCATTTCAAGAAACAATCTTGTAACATTCAAGAAGTGATTTTTGAATAAATCTCAATGACAATGAATGAATCTAATTGATTGAATCTATTTATTATATATCTATTGAAATCGTCCTTTTTTCATTGCTGAGGTGCCAGCAGAAACCCGAGACTTAGTGCGTTGGTGCCAGGAGAAAGGAATTGTCGTGACGGCGTATGGCTCACTAGGCACCGAGTGGGGAACAAAAAAATGGCACTTGTATGCACTTGTAATACCTGAAGGTAACCCTTTTGGGGGCAACTTGTTTCCTGAAACAAAGAGCTGTTCGGCTGTTAAACAGCAGGTGATTTTGTTCGCATGAGATTTGGATTTCGTTTTTCCAGGTGGCTCCGTGAACAAAGCGCGTGGCGAGGCGTTCCTTCCAGCCATATTTTCAAACGAATTGCGGCACAAGTCAAACTAAAAGACCTGGAAGGTTTCGGTTTCAAAGAAGCGAATCAACGATTCAGAAACCTGGAAACCTGCCTTGCAGGTTGTTTCTCAAGTGGCGAAGAATTATGGCAAAACCAATGCTCAGGTGCGGTGGTTTTTGTTTTTGTTGGGTGGAGTTCTGAGTCTTTTCGTCTGTTTACCACCCTTTTTTTTCGGGTGGGGTGGGTGGTTTTTTGGAGACTGTGGCCTACCGTGAAAGTTTTGTAAAAGGTCGGTCTCCTTTAAGAATTACGTAAGTATGAGATTTAGAGATTGCAAAACGCTGGAAAAATCACATAATCAATTGGGACAATTGGGTGTACCCTTAACAGTGTGCCCATGGTATTTATTCTGTTTTCTTGGGATTCTTGGGGATTATAACCCATAAACTATATAGGGCCTATATTCGGATTTTGCATTTTTTGCATTTTTTGCATCCATAGGCAGCTTACTAAGACAGTTGCTGTGGAAGGGTGGTCCAAACATCTCAGCGATTGAAGGCGACGAAGGCCATGAAGGCAATGAAGGCATTGAAAACCATAAAGGCTACTGAAAGACATTTTCTTTAGACTTTTTCCTTGTTTGATTTCGCCTGAATGCTGAGAAACATCCTTGCCGACACGGCAGTCTTAGAGGCTCGAATCTCTTTTCCGGGCTTAGGTCGACGCTCAAGCCCTCCAGAGGGCGCGCATGCATGGGTCCGGAAAGAGCTTGACTTGAAAAAATCTGTGGTAGGGGTACATCCAACTATCCCCATGACATCAAAACTCACCTCTTTCAATCACTCATCCACTTGTTCACTCCATGGGACTGGTATATTTACCGACATAAAACCATAAAAATCAATTATTCATGTAGGTCATGTAGGTAAAAATATACCATACATCTGGAAGTCAACCACCATTTTAAAAATGGTGGTTCCTTTTGGAAGATGATAAATCCCTACTAAAATAATGGTGGTTCGGAAACCAACCTTTAAAAGATGGTGGTTGGACTTCCAGGGATACATCGGAACTGAATCTTTGAAGATGCCACGAAAAGTTGCAGTTTGCCCGAAAAGAGGTGCTGTTACGATGGGCACTGGATCAGGGGGTAGCAGTGATCCCAGGAACCAACTCGGTATTTTGGCAAGCAATTTTTTTTTACGGAGACCTAGGGAAATCTCCCAAGATGAGCATGGGTGGTCTTCAGGGAAAAAAATAGAAGCAAGTTGCGATCATTATAAGTTTGATTCAGGCAACTTTTCCCAAAATCCACTGAGTTTGCAAGAAAAAGACACTGTCATCACATCAATGAACCTGACATGAATATAGAACCATATCCCCCCGAAAAAGAACATGTCACCATGTTAGTCACCCAAAAAGGGACCCATTTCAAGAGGTAAATGTCATCTCCCAACCATTGATTTTCAGGGGATATTGTAAGTTTTTGGGGGGAGTATTTTTTCGAAATAGATATGTTATATCCAGCCGTAAGGTTTGCGTAACATGTGTGTTTTGTTGGCAGGAATGCCAGTTCACTTGTTCTGGAGTTGCCAGTTGGCATCAGGAATTATTGACAAGAAAGTCTGATGCGTTCCATGACAATATGCACAAGCCAAGATTAACGGCTGGAACCTGAGAATATGGGCCCCCTGGAAAAGGACAATCATCTTCCAAACCAGCATTTTCAGGTTCTATGTTAATCTTCGGGGGTGTAGTTGAGAGTGTTTTGGCAGGTCTTTTTGTTGCCCAACTTTTTTTTTCACAGCTTTGAACAAGTATAGAATACTCACTCATCCCCCGTGTCCGTGACTTTCCGGAAGTTCTGCAAGGACCATTGTTAATTCCCTAATGCATGTGGCCGAATATCATGTATATATATATATAAGTAGGTGCCAGCCACTTGGATTGAACACAGACAGAGTGCCACTGAGGAAGAACATATCCGGGAGGACTTGGATCTCAATTTTCATTTGGAGAAGAACGATGCACAGCTCATAGATGCTTGGTGATGGTGTGATGATGGGTAGTTGCAAGGAGTTCTGGTTATGGAGTTCCTAAAAGTTAGAGGTATGATCTGAAATATATCAATGTGTTGTTTTTCAATCCCATACAAGTACCATCCATGGGACTGGTATATTTACCTATATATATATAAAACTATAAAAATCAACTATTCATGTAGGTAAAAATACCAGTCCCATGGATGGTATGGGAATAGGTTCTTCGTCTTGGTTCTTGATTCCTTTTCTGAATACTGCACTGGCGGAGCCTACTGGCGACTAGTTTCATTTGATCAGGCTCCAAGATTTCAATCATCAGACAAATCGATGCAGGTCTATCATAGGTTCGATGTTTTCGGGAATTTTCTTGGAACAATCTCACCCCCAAAACGAGTTCTATATGTTTATTTTCTAAATATCAAGGGAGAGTATTTGTTTGAGGTTAGCTACTTTATTTTCAGGAAACTCCTATAGCATAGAAGCATATAGAGTCGCTGTATTCACCAACTCTGGATTGAGATGCTTGAGTTACAACAAGCAGATGTGCAAGTTTCTGATGACGTGGAGTTATAACGTAAGACTACAACTCTATTTAGAGGGGTTACAATGATTACAACCCCAGGAAAATATATCTATCCGGCCATCTGTTTGGGGTTTAACGGTTGGCCCCTCCATCTATAACTACAAATGGGGTTTAGCTTGTGGGGGTCACTCTCCTCCCTTTCCTCAAGTCGTTGGAGAAACCCCAGGAGACCAGCAGTGCACCTCAATACTTCACTCGATGGCGCAATTGCCGAAGCGGTTGTGCTTAGCAGAAAAAGTTGCTCCGAATAAACGCAGAAGCCTCGGAGTTGCAAACGTTGAGATCTTGGAAGAAATTTGAATGAATGTAAAGGATCTTGAGATCTCAGAGGGACAAACCAAGCAATTTTCAGATAATTGCAGTAATTTACATTAATAAAACAAAACATCACATGGGCTCATTTGCTGTCTTTTATATTCAGAAGTGCCTCATGTTCATTAATTTTCCTATCAGAACAATCTGGATTCATTTTTTTCGGACACTTCCTGAAGTGTTCTCCAAATCACCAGGACGAGATGTGAGATGAATCTTCACTATGACCTGAGATGCTTGGAACTTTTGGGAAGCCAGGAAAATACGGAGCCCAGTCAGTTAGGTTTGCTCCAACTCCCCATGATCACCCCTGAAAACTTTCTCGGGAATCACCTCGAAAAACAAAAAGGACATTTCCAACACCATTTTATTTATAGGAAAACCATGGAAAACCAACACCATTTTTTATAACATAGATACGAGAAATCCAAAAAAACCAACGGTCGGTGGATTTTTATCGAAATGACATTTTGGGCTTCCATTTAGCCTTGGATGTGCCGTTGAGCCGAGGACAAAACTTCTGTTTCCGTTCGCTTGGCGGGACGGCCGTCCTGTGGTGGTCAACATGGAACAAGGAGATGCAGCCAACTGTAGAGATCAGAGATCCAGGTCAAGATGTCAAGGCTCCCAAATTGCTTCAAAACGCATCGGCGCCGCTGAAGCTCTGATTTTTTTTGTTGAAGTCAGGAAGATGTGAACTTTACAGTCAGACTGTACCACATGTTTTTCCATCAGTTTGAGAGTTGTGTGTGGGGGTGACTTTTTCTTGGTGCAATATCCAGAAAAGTTTTGTTTAGGTTTGCGAGTGATACGAGCATCTAATCATCCAATGCGTTTGACATTTATACTTGACAACGTCAATGCAATCTATTTACATCAATGTGCTCTGACGTGACTGTGAATGTACATCTTGCAAATCCTCCTCTGATTCAGGGCCGCATGTACGTTCTCAAGAAATTCTTCAAAAGTGCGACCCTGAGACTCGGTAGCCGCATGGACTCGGACAGTCTTGCTGCAATGTTGGACCATGCCCAGGTGGTAGCAGTTTTTGATAGTTTTTGGTGGAAGGTACCCCTCCCTGGAACGAGAAAACATATGCCCCCCTACTGGTACCCCAACCGCCACTGACTTGAGTCGATGATTTTCCGGCACCCTCCCCAGGTGGGATATGTATCTAACCGGTGGCTTATCACCGGACCGCGGCGCGCTATAAAAAACCCACCAGCGGCGCGCATCGCCGGCTGAACAGATCCAACCTTGAAACCGCAGTGCTCACCGTTCAAAAAGGCAAAGCGACGTTTTTTTTTGAAACGCAAGACTTTCGGATGACCTGGAGGTTGAAACTTTTGGGAACATCAGCGGGTTTTGTTCTGCACATTATGAGTTTAGTCCTGGTTTGATCTCGCTTCCTGAAGGCTATTTTCGCTCGCGTTTTTGGTGCAAGACATGTTTTACATGGACAAATGCGTGCAGAACAGGAAAAACACAACTGGCCTTGCATCATGAAATCTTAAAAATTGCTGGGAGCTAGCAACAAAAACAAAACATGAAAAACCTTGCAGGTTTTTTTCATACCACAAAAGCTGTATATTGTTTTAAATATGTCTAGGCTGAAAAACGTTGGACCATTGGACCATTCAAGTAGCCAGCCTTTCTTTTCGCCATGGCTGTTGCAGGTGGGGGATCTGTTACTTCCCAGGAGGGTAGTGATCAAGATAGACGAGATTTAGGGCAGATGCAGATTGCTGAAGGTTTTTGGGATGTGTGCAATAAAAGGCTGCATTATCCAGAAAAGCTTCATGTCAATTTTGATTCGCATTCACTGCAATCAGTCAACCATCTATAGTAGTTGATTGTACATGTATGTACTTTATAATGAACATCGTCAATGCAATCTGTTTACATCATGTACTCCCTGATGTCAATAGAGTGGGTGACTGTGAATGTATGGCTTGCAAATCCTCCTCTGATTCAGGGCCTCACGTACTTTCTGAAGAAATTCCTCAGAAGTGCTACCCTCAGACTCGGTAGCCGCATGGGGAAGTCTAAAAAACATGACTCAAGTGGTAGCTTTCACCTGACAGTGTGGAGTATCCGGCCATGGGCACGTGCATTGTAACAGCGATATGGTCTCTATTCTACGGCTTCAGGGTGATCCATTGTTTTTAGTTTGGCAGCAAAACAACACCATTTGCTTGTCCCACAACATCCATGGTTTCCAGAAAGACGCGTCTTCTCTTCTTACTGCAATATAATATGCGTACATATAATATGTATATAATATGCGATTAATGATATATACATATGACATATGATACAATCGTAATACAATCCGTACATCACTACTTAAGCTGTAATCATGTGTGATTATCTTACTATCATCCATCTTGATATCTGTAGAGCTTCACATTTGGTAACACCGATCCCCATCCACTCATTCAAAAAGTGTTACAGTAGAAACCTCGGATAAAATTGCAAAATTCCAAATGTTGTCCATGTGTCTTCTTTTGTGTCAATTGAGTATTGAAAAAAAGGCCCCTGGTTGTTTAGGGTTTGTAGGTGATTATACTACCCAATTATGCGGGATAATTGGGATAATAATCCAATTTAAGGATCCCGTCATTAACCAACCAGGATGACTCATGGAACGTAAGGGACCACCCCACCGTTTTTTTTTTTCGTGGCTTTTTCATGGTCGAAAAACCGTTAAAGGCTGGATGAATTCTGCGGAGAATTGGATTTGGCTCGACCTCTTGGAGGGCCTTTGTGGTGGAATTCCCTCTTATGGACCGTCCAAACGGGTCGCCAGAAAAAAACCACACGGCCCAAAAAAACGGCGTCCAAAACGTCATGTGAAAATATGGATGGAAATCCAGAAATAGGGGGTTTTGGTACCCCCAAAATGGATCGTGAAAATAATGGAAAACCCTATTTTTTAATGGATGATTTCGGGGGTACCCCTATTTTTTGGAAACACCCATATGTCTTTATATGCTTTCAAGAAAATAAGGTTAACAGATATTTTCCCCTCCCTGAAACTAACAGCAGTTCGCACCAAAAGGAAGATGATTTTCCTTTTGGGAAGACGGCCTATTTTCACGGGCGAAATGTCAGTTTTAGGGCGGGTTAATATTTCATTAGATATGGTTTTTTTGAATGACTCTTGAATGACCAGGCTTTCATATAGACCTATGATAGTTTCCTTATCCTATGTTTTTTTTGTATCTCTTCTGATTGGATTGTAACTTTATGCATGGCTTGGGGCTTTCTACTCAGATCTGCTCTTGATGGTTCAGAAATCCTGCACCACCGCACCACCTGTGATGGTCCTAAAACCCTATGAATTCTGGGATATCTACTACATCAACTGGTTAGCCGGAGTTCTGAACCATCAACTGTAGTTTAATAGATTGAAAGAAACCATTTGAGCAGTGATCAATTCACCGCAGTTTGATTGTTCTATATATATATATATTGGGGATGAAAAGTCTACAGTACCCAGGTCGGTCAAGGATGTTTCATGTCACAAGGGTTTTGATCACTGCTCATGTAGTCACTCAAATTCTCTAACCAAAATTTTTAGTCGATTTGTCGATTGAAGTTGCAGGACAAACTTTCCACCCTTGTCGATGTTTAGCGACAAAAGCTCCAAAGAGGCCGGGGGTTTCAGGATTTTTCAGGATTTTCGTTGAAGGTAAGGTTTTTCGTTCTATCATGTCAAAAGATTTCCCAAATCATCCGATTGATGGCAATTTCAGAGTTTCGGAACTACAATTGATTATAATTACTAATTACTAATAATTACCCAAAAGTTTTGCCGCAAAAAATCTCACAAAGCGGATGTCGTTTGTTGGGAAGCCAAGCTGTGGATGAAATATCAGCAGCTTCAACCTCTCCCGTGCAGGGCAAGAATTCCGAATTCTTTGCCAGCCTGGCAGCCTTAAACACCGACAAGAGGCCATTTGAACCAACAATTTCCGACTCCAAAGAAGGGAATGTGAAGGTTAGTTATAAGTGCAACAAATTGCCGATTTTTTTTGCGAAAGTGTGAAGTTGTTACAATTGTTGGTGCAACATAATGGCGTGTGTTCATTTGATTCAGCCAGTTTCAATCTGCAGAATTTGATATGTTTCCACATGTTCCTTGTTACCTCGATAGGGTGTGGTGATGGTATGTGACTGTATAGATTCACGGACCAGCCTATTTACCTCCTTGCAGGATTCTTGTGACACACCACGTGCATTGCGTTGCTTTTTTGTTTTTACTTCATCACCTTGTAGTTCAAGATGGTGCCTTGCATTGTTTCTATATTCATCTACATTCTTGGCGCATGTTTGTTTGACCCCAAATCATCCCTCCTTCCTCGAAGTGCGGGAATTCAAGGGAGGATGAGTCGTCTCATGTTTTTATGCCCAGAGATATTGATACAGCGGCTTCATCCCGGCCCTGCATTTAGATAACACTCAAAGTTTTCAAACTAAACCGTTTTTTTGGTCAACTTGTACTTGTCTTGTGGTTTTACGCGAGAGGCTAAGTGAGCAGTATGTGACCTTCACTGCAGCCAGACACGTGCGAGCCCAAGTTGGAAACACGCGTTCAGCATTCAACACATGTTTGTTTAGCATTTGTTTGAAGATTTTCAAACAAAGCTTCGGTCCTTAAGACAATGAAAGACCATTTTGTTGTGACTGGATGTTTGGATTCCTGGATGTATCACCAGAGCTGGTCCTTTGGTCCGCTGGTTGTTCCATCGTAGGATTTGTGCAATTCCAGCAGCATGCCAAAGAAGAACTGCCGACTGACAGCTCCAAACTCAGTGGATATTTCAGCTGGCCCGATATGGCCATATGACCATACAAAACACCATTCAAACTTGGCAGTGTGTGGATGTCCCCAATTGTAATATAATATACGTAAACAGATTCTCCTCAGGTGAGTGTTCAATCTACGGCTTGAGAAATCATCATGGATTTCATGGCACCCCCTTGAGGTCGAGTGCATGCAATATGAGGGCGTTCGCGTCCCTGCCTCAAATCTCTGCCACCTTTTTTTGTTTTGTTCGTTTCTTCCTCGGTCGAAGAAGCAACCGAAATCACGCAGGGCTTTCCGACATGGCGTTTTTTTTAAAAACGAACTCACCGATGATTTTTGGGTGCCGACTTGGCGACTGGCTGGTGCTTCGTGTGCATTTTCAAGGAATGTCAATGGAACTTTCCTTTGCAAGAGTACATCCCCAAGCGTGACAATCACCAAACACCAGATGCACAGGCCTGGGTGACAGAATTCATTTTTGTCAGATGTGATAACTGATCAAACTTGACCAGTAGAAAATGATGCTGTGACTGCTATGGCTAGCACAACTGTTGTGTCATCGATCGTGTCCCCTAAAGTTTCTGGGCATGTCTTTTTCGCAGCGTATGAGATGTAACTTCTGAAAGGCTCGTCGATTCTGGGACAACAATGTGCTTCACATGGGCCTCAACGCAGAGGAGCGTTTTGGAGCTTTTTCATTTCACTATAGAGTTGATTCAAGTTTGAGACAGCTTCATGATGTTTCAGGAATATTTTAAATGTCCATATTGTATGATGAAAGGCCGGCCTAGGTTCGGCTTAATTGTTCCTTTTTGGAGAATTCGATTTTTTGGGACAATTCTGAAAAAAGTTATGGATTGCGACTCACTAGAGATCCAATATAGATTCCAATAATCAGTTTGTGAGTGTAGGGTGTTCAATTCCCGGAAGCTCCCTAGAAAAGATTCAAAACATCTTGGTGTCAAATGCTCGATCTGGAATTTGCAACAAGAACGACATAGCCATATGATGGTTGCAGCAAAGGTGAGATGATCTTATTGGATCTTTTGAAAGCCTGTGGAAAAAGGGTGTCAACAGTGGCTTTCAGCTTTCCTAGCCGCCGGCTTCTCTTAGGTTTTGTTTGTATATCTCCAAGACTTCTAGAAGGTTGGTGGAAGGAATGCAAAACTGTTTTGTTTTTTTTCAGCGATTTCCTTGTGTGTTGGTTTGAATCAAGAACCGATTTCACCGTTTTCGTTTTGGGACGACTATTCCGCTTGCCCAATTGATGAGGAGTTTTCTGAGAAGGTCATGCCGGTTGGTGACATACAGGCCGACCCGGGATGATCTCAGAAAGGACATGTATATGGAACATAGATTGCATTTGTAAGCACAAAGAATGAATGCTGATTTTCAAGCGACTATTGATGGCAGCCAGAAATCCGGCGAGAAAACCCACTTGGGATGTTTCAGAAACCCATCGGAAATAATGGGGAATAAAAACTACCTTTCCCTCAACTGGTGAGTTTGCCGGATTTCTGGTTGCCATCCCCAGTAAGGGAATCATAATATCCAGTATAGGGATTATAAGTCATGACATCAGGATCCCGTCATGTTCACTAGGATTCAATGGAATGTCACATAGGGGGGTTCAAACCTTCATTTTCTTGAAACTGTATCACCGCATCTCAAGTTGCACCCCATCGATGTAAGCTCCATCGGAAGCCGAGCCGAAAAAAACAGGCAGAGATTCGTATTGCTGATTATGCAGGCAATCCAACTTGGGGTTCCTAGCGCCTGCACGAGATCAAATTGATCAAATGGGAGAAAATGCAAGGAACATTTGCCAAGATTTTTTTTTCAGAGAGGTGACAGTCAAAGTATTTATATGTTCATTGATTAAGGAAGGGTAAATTTTGAACCGACATTTTTTGAACCCTGCTTAGCAGGTTTCAAGTTGCAAGTGTAGGATCATGTCGACTGCTGGTATGTTACTGTTTCAACACTTCCTTTGCGCTCCAAGGTTATTATCCATGTATCATGCGCCCGGGGCCTCAATATGTCTGAACATCGTCTCGAGACAAAATCCTGGACAAAATCATCTTCCACTACCCTCTGGTAAAGTAACATAGATATAGCTGGCTGGAATATCCCCATTTTGACTAGGAAATACATCTTCAATCCGGGTTCATTTTCCAGCCAGCTATGTCAGTTTGCCAGAGGGTAATGGTCCGTGTTTGTCCAAGATAAACCAATTGCCCAAGCCTACAGAAATTTTGCGAAAATCATGGATCCAATTTTCAAGATTCTCCAAGACTGCTTCTCCAAACAGATGAACAATGAAAAAAGGGTCCCTGGTTGTTTAGGGTAGCAAACTACCCAAATATGTGGGGATTACAATATACCATTATCAGGATCCCTATTAAACAATCAGTTGGTGGGGGAACCTCTACCAGATTTAGATGACTCATTTTGTCATCCAGGCATTGCCGGTTGGCCATTTCGCATTCGGAAGATTGGCAGCTATGAAGGCTTTGGTAAGGCAAGGGAAGGGTTGTGGTCAGGGAACGTCAAAGCAAGTGTACTCAAGAAATCTCATCATCATCATCATCATCATCATCATCAGAATCAGAATCATCATCATCATCATCATCATCATCATCATCATCAGAATCATCAGAATCATCATCATCATCATAATAATAATAATAATCATCATCATCATCATCATCCTCATCATCCTCATCCTCATCATCATCATCATCATCAGAATCATCAGAATCATCAGAATCATCATCATCATCATCATCATCATCATCATCATCATCATCATCATCATCATCATCATCCTCATCATGATCATCATCATCATCATCATCATCATCATCATCACCATCATCATCATCATCATAATCATCATCATCCTCATGATCATCATCATCATCATCATCATCATCATCATCATCATCATCATCATCATCGTCATCGTCATCGTCTTCGTCTTCGTCATCGTTCATCTTCATTTTCATGTTTATCTTTATCATCTTTATTCTCACAATCGTCCTAATTTTCGTCTTCATCTTCAATTTTATCTTCACCGGAAGCCTTTTCCAATGATCCCCCAGCACGTTGAGCAAGTTTTCCTTCACCCTGGCGTCCCATTCTGAAGATGATGCACCCTGAGGATTTCAAAGTTATTTTCAAATCATGGTGGAAACTGCTCACGCCCTCCCAAAACTAAGATGACAATGGAAAATCCGCCATGAATGTTCCTATTGACTTCAGGGGATTGTCTAGCCAGTCATGTTGGTGAACTCAGGGGTGTAAATTTCTAGAGGATTCCCATATAGTTGCAATTGAATGTTTCGGGATTTTACTTGGCTGTATCTCAAAATTATTTACCAAAATCATCCAAAATAGATGTTCACAAAAGTAAGTTGCCAAAGAAAAACAAAAAACATGCGAGCCAAATGATCACCTCACCAATCATATCCCCTTAAAACTTGGCATGGCCATAACCATGGGGCTGCGGTGACTGCCCTCGTTTCTCAGGGAGGTCATCATGAGCTCAACATTGGCTGTGAGCTCAACATGGTTACTGTGACGGTTGACATCAGCAACGGAGAAATGCCGACCTGAGTGTCCTTGAGAAGGAACTCTAGATCCCTCTTTTTAAGACTTTTCCTACCATCCCTGAGGTGTACAAAGGAGGATTCCTGTTTGTACCATTTTGTACCTTGCTAATCTTGCAGCATTGAGAGCACATGGTGACGGTTACCTCAAATTCCTGTTTGAATGTAAAAACCCTTTGATATTGCAGCTGCACAGCTACTCCTGCGTTTGTTGATGTGAAACCCGCCATTTGACGGGTTGAAACTTTCAACCATTCTCCTTTGATCATGTTGTTTTCCTTCTGAAAGAACTAGTTAGATTAGTGTCGTTGGCCAATTCACACATTTCTGAAGCCATTGGTCAAACCCGAGGTTTGCACTACTTTGAACAAGAAAAGTTGTGGAACCTGCTTGAAGGAACAACCAGTTTTTTACAGAATGACTGATGGACTTTCCGGAAGTAGGTGTGGAAATTCCAGCCAAAACCAGACACCATTTATTTGAACGTGGAAGCAGAATTGATAAGAAAAACATATCCAAAAATTGAGGCGAAGAAGTTTTGAGAACTTTTAATGATAATGAACATTTGTGACTTTTTTTGGATGTTATCCTGTTACAGGATACGGAAGTCTAGCGGCTACAGGGTCAGTGCCTTGGGGCCTTTTTTCCGAGGCATCCGTCATGTTTTGGTTCCCTTCTGATTTTGCAGCAAAAGTTGAGGCCGAAGCAATCAATGGAAATTCAGGGAAACCAAAGAAAAGGCTTCAAGTTTTATGTCTGGAATCTCAGATGTGAGGGGCTGATCATGTTTTTGGATCCCCGAGGCTAAGGCCCCTTTCAGTGGTTGGTTCTTCAAAATTCCGGAAGGTTTGGAGCAGTTTTAAACCGAGTTTGGGGAATAAAGTCGGAGTCGGGTGTGGCCCATGATTATTCCAACGTAACTACCATGGGAACCCAGGTGGAACCCTGATTTTTAGGGGTTATAAGTTATTTCACCCATATTTCTAGGGATGGAAACCTTCATCTTTCCATGGGTTGTTGGGGTCCAAGGGTACTGACTTTCACATTGTTTCACGATATTTTGTGAATAACCTCAGTTTTTGTTTCCCAACAGTTCTTGCCACAAGTCTTGAAAAAAAACACTTCATCCTCTGGGGGTCCAAAGACAATTGATTTAATGGCCTTTCCAAGGCCATTATTTTAGTAGGGATTTACAATCAACAATGCCAGTGGACTATTATTTTGATGGTCTTTGACTGGGCATATGTTTATCAAAGGCTTGTTGTATCAATTCCACCCATACTTATTTATTGTGGACAAAATGGCCATGATTTGTAAAAGGAAATTGTTGAGTCTTGGAGGGACCAACAGTAAATCCAACTTCTGATTATGGTTGCTGTTAGATTCCTAGAATTCAATAAAGCGTTAAGGACCCTTGGACCCCAAAACCCATGGAAATTCATGAAGGTGTTCATCCCTAGAAATATGGGTTATAACTTATAACCCCAAAAAATCAGGGTTCCACCTGGGTTCCCATGGGTTCCGCCGATTCAAGAAGTTTTAGGGAAGTTTGGGCGCATTTTCGACCAACAAAAATTCTGGAAGATGCCAACCTTCCGCTGAGGCAATGCTAACAGACTTGGATTGGTTGGGGCACAACTTGAACGACAAGAAATATGATGATCCCGAGGCCTTGCGGCCAAAAAAAACACACAAATTCTCCGCATGCTGATTTTCGTGGCACGGAAAAAAAAACACAGATAAGTAGCTGCCTTGTTGTTTGTTGTATTTTTGGAAGAACCATTTTTCACCGCCATGGTCCATGGTAGGAAAGTTGGTGAATCTGACATCCAAACCTCCGCTTTTTCAGGTGCCGGTGGAGAAAGGCTATGTTTGGTTCACTGTGGAGGAGACAATCATGTTGCCCACCACTTCAAGCCACGCTATTGGAAAAGGAGCAACTCAGATTCAACTTTGAGGTTTAAAAAGGATGTTTTCCAAAGGGGAAGTATCACCGGGTGAGTGATGAATTTTTAGCGACAAAAGACAAAAAAGCATGGCATGAAATACGGGATTTGGAAGTTCGTCTTCACCGATGAACATTCTTTTCAGGTGAGAATCAAGTTATTGGATGAAGGCATCGTTCCAGCCTGGCTGGATTTACATCATTTGCAAGTATTCGCAGGTGCCACGGTGGCAAGTCCGACGACTTGTGCCGTTAGAAAGAGACAAATTCGAAGGATGAAGGATTCGGAAGAGTTAGGATTTTGAAAAATTCAGCATAGGATTTGTCTTGGGGGGAATGCGAATGTGAGACATATCAAACAACATCACCTTCAAATGACCACTCCTTTAAGGTTGTTTTTTAAATGTTTTTTCCCCCTTGAGGAGCGTTTAGTGGGTGTCATGATTATCATTTTTGTTGTGCATTTTTGTGGAGTCTGAAAATGTCTTGCAAAGTTTCGTTTGAAACAACCAACATTAATATATTTGCCGATGCTACAGGTGGAGTTTCACTTGGTTACATGAGTGAAGCTCAAGTTGATTTAGAGGCGGAGGGAGCAGAGGAGAGCCATCAGTCGATGTGTTGAGTTGAGATCATGGAAATACCTTGCAGTTCGTCCCCTGACATTCGCAGAGGTGGGTGGAAGATGAAGCACAGGATGAGTTGCCGTTAATGGATGGCATTAAGATGATAGTCTTTCAATATGCTAACTTTAGTTGTTTGTTTGAGATGCTGTTTCATAAACGAGTTTGAACTCGCGAAGTACTTGTAGTTTGTGGATGGCAAAAGCCTTAAAGATTTAAACATCGCCCAGAGCCACCAGGATGGAGCACTTGCCATGGGCGGTGGCAGCAGTAGTTGTGGCAAGGTACAGATACGAAAACTTGGAAGAGGGATGTTGTTGATCTTATACATATTATGATTATACACGAGATCATTTATCGTATATGTGATCATTTATAGTATATGAGATTGTATATTATAGTATATGTGATTATATAATTATTATATACTAGTATATATTATGTGATCACAGCTATATGATTGTATAGAACATTCAAATTGTTTGATATTGATTGATCTCATATTTGTATTATATATAGCTGTCATATTAGATATTATACTAACGTCCTTCCGCAGAACGAACATTCAACAGATTGGTATATCAAGTTTTCCAGCCCCAAACAATTGGAGAACATCTCACCTTGCATAAAAAGCCTAAAAAGATTGTCCTCAAAAGCAGAAGCTTCTCAAGCTGAGAAAAGTATGTTAGCAAAGAGTTTTGTTAATCTTGGCAAGTCAACCAGATCATCGTCAGGTCCAAGTCTTGCGAACGGCATCACATCGCCGTGTCGTGGTGGAGAATAGTTGCAGCCGCATTGTCTTCAAGGATTGCTGGAGTGATACTTGTATGTGGTTCACGTGAAGCACTCACTCGGCACCAGATGACATTTTGTATGATGTTGTATCACAATGCGTTCACCCAAAAACAGAGAAAAAATACACCTTCCTGTTCTCAGATTTCCCCAAATCACAAAATTACACCTTCCTGTTTCAGTGTGGATGGAGCTTCTTTTTTTTATACGAATGAAGGACCCACTTGAATCTCAGATGAATGACCTTGTCGATATGGGTTTGGGCCTTAGGATGCACAAAACGCAGGCAATGGAAATTAGATGGAATGTGAGCTGCTTGATCTTAATTTGTTTTTAAGCAAAATGATAGATTTTGGAATTTTGGATACACAACTCATTACCCAGAGTTCATGGCATAGTTTGTTGTCGAGTGTTTACTCACTTACAAAACCAACGATTCGTCCCAAAAACTTGATGCGAAACTTCCTCCGATTTTTTCACCCATGAGGTTGGGCAATCTTTGATTGTTGCCATAAAGGCGGGAAGAGGGTTGCCAGGGTTGCCGGGAGAGGGCTGCCAGGGTTGCTGGCAGTTGTTGTTAAGCAGTTGGCAAAAAGGCATGATTTTTACGGCACATGTTGGAACTCAGGTTTCATTGAGCTGAGTTTTGTTGAAACATGAAAACATAAAGCTGCGAGAAACTATGGAAGTTGTTTCATAATTTGCCTTCCTGGCAGACCACCATCTTCACAAACACGCCGAGCTTTGGGCATGATATTTTTTTCACAAAATCAGATCTTAATTTATAAAAAGAACATAAAAGAACTATCACGTCCTTTTAGTGACAACACCTACATAGGGTTTCACAGTGATATACATTGATGTACATGGATTCTTGAGCATCGGATGTCACACTTACCATATCTGTATAGTGAGACAAACACACGACCATGGGGTTCCAACAACGATCCAACGGACCATCCGGTTCGGTTCGGTTCGGTTCGGACCAACCGCCTGGTTCTTTTGTTCAACTCACAGGTGCAACAATTCGACTCGGGCAACATGCAGGTGAGATCCCAGGTTGTGTGGCAGTACTGGTTGTTTAGGGATGGATCCTGAAAAACTGGCGAAAAAACCATCTATCAACAAAGTGGCGGGTCCGATGTTTGATAGAGGTGCACATATGCCTTAGTCATGCCGAAGGTCAAACCGTAGTTCAAAACATAACATGGGTAGGAAATTTCATCCCCAACAAATCCCCTTTTCAAAACCAATCCCAAGAGTTGAATGATGATGATGATGATGAACTTCTGACAGATATTTCGAAGAGTTTTTTTTGTTTGTTTTAAAGCGGCGCATTGCTGTTTTTGGGGTGTAACAAATGTTTGGTGTAAAAAGTTTCTGTTTGATACAGCTGTTTGGTGTAAAACGTCTCCACTTGGAATAAGCTATGTGTATTGCAGTGAACTGCTGACCGACGAATTGGTGCGACACGGTCCGAGCGGTCGGGAAGGGTCGGACCATGCGCCTGTTGGAGAACCTAGCACTAAACCATATACCCAGATGGAATGTATGGTATATTTACCTACATTTACCCTAAATTTAAGCCAAATGTAGGTAAATATACGATACATTGAGCATCTGGGATACTAAACCAAGAAGTCAAAACACAGATCAGTGATGATAAAGTCAGGTCCATGGTCCGCAACAAGACAATGGTCAGCTTCATTCCTTTTGAAACTTCGGCCCCGGTTCGGCAGAGTACTGCTCGTACGATATAAAGGAACTCCACATTACATATTCTGACCACCTTGCCTCATAAATACATACTTTAGATTAATTATATATATATGCACTATATATAATCAAATTTAATGTGTGCAGTACGGATATATAAATGTTAAAGTTAAGGTTTTACCATGTATTGAAAAAATCACCTACAGCTGATGTGCCAAATTTCCATTATTTCCGATCATTTCCATGATTCACCACATCCTCCCCGCGTTTTACCGACGTTTTTTCGTATGATCCGTCAGGGAAATGGTCTGAAGAACCTGCAGGGGATCATGGCATGGTTGATTTCAAGGTGATTTGGTGGTGGTGAAACATGATGAAACATCCACATCTCAACTTCCAGGTGGTGAAATTCCATGGGTGAAGTCTTAAAGGAATCCCAGCTACTCTCCCACCCCCCCCAAAAAAAAACTACCAACAATCACTAGGTGGTGGTTTCACGTATTTTTTATTTTCACCCCTATTTGGGGAAGATTCCCATTTTGACTAATATTTTTCAGATGGGTTGAAACCACCAACCAGATAAGGGTTTGATAAGGGATTACTATATAACCACCAAGTTTCCTTTGATAAGACCTTATGAACCTTATTATTCCTGGCGCGAGGTAATTTTTCATTTCCAAAACCTGAATTTGTAGGTTTACATCAGGGGCTGAGTTCTTATCTTTGGATCAAACAGGTTTGAGCTCAGTGTTTTTGTTGGCAGTTTCTGGCATCTAGAATCAACCGTTCAGTTGGGGCTGTTCTCCGGATTTTTGAATGAAGTACCGCAGAAACCTCATTTGAAGTAATTTTTTAGCATGTATGATATTATATAATATGATATGATGCCTTATATTCAAAAATGGTGATGTTGAATTGACTTAGGACATTTTTAATATCCTCGTATTCAAAAACTTGACCACCGCTAATCTCGTGCAACCACTTCAAGATGCCTCGCGCCTCACAGGCAGCTGGACCACCACCTCTTTGCCATGGCGAGTACAAGGAGATGCCACCCGCAACATAACTCCTGCAAGTGTCTGTTTTGCTTGACGTTGCGAAATGATAGATTGCTAGGACTTCAGATAGATTCGATTTGGAAGTTGGAAGGAAAATCACATCAGGTCAAACCCGGAAACCCTTCAAATGCTCTGACCTTTGCTGCTTGACTTTTACCTGGAACCTCATGGCCATCCAATGAAAAAAGTGGTTGGCTATCAATTGGATGATGAACCAATTCTTTACATAGGAAATGCTTGGAAATCACCAGTTCCATTCATCCATTTTAAAGTGGTTGTTTTCAGGTACCAGGAACACAAACACAAATCCCAACCTGCAAAAACGACCCAAAGATCCCAAGCTTGGTAGCTTTTCAACGAGCATCCAGGGGATGGTGAAATATGATTGCAATTTGGCCAGATTCATCCCCGATACCATCCATGGGACGAGGAGGTATATATTTACCTACATGAAAACCTTCAAAAAATCAACCATTGATGGATCGGTAAATATACAATCCTCCCATGGATGGGATCCATGGATCCAATCACCTTCTGAGAATGGAAGCTGGATCCTAAATACCTTTCTGAGGATGTGATTATACACCCCAATCATCATCTGACGTTCGGTGATTAGATCCTTAGGGATGGTATGGGATGCATTTTTGTTTGTGCAGAATCTTTTCATCCAGGACAAAGTGACCATTCAGGCGCCCAAGTCTGACTATCTCTTCGAGCGCCGTTTGGTGAAGTGAGTCTCCAACGGTGATACGACGCCCCTCGCGATTTTGTTGGTTGCAACATGTTCCAAGCTGGGCTTCAGCAGAAGAAACTCACTTCAAGGGCAATAGATTCAGCTTGATGATGGTTACTATTTTCTTATCAACCTAGGTGGGTGCCTTTCAAATATGTACAGTTTGTTATTCACCCCGAAACATTGGGGGGATGAAAATCACCCAATTTGACGAGCAGCATATGTTTCAGATGGGTTGAAACCACCAACCAGCAAGGGTGATATTGAAACTCCGGCAAAATCGCGAGCGAAACAGAAACAAAACGATCTTCCAAACACCTAAAAACAGCTGTCCTGGTATCAAGATGTTTGAAAGTCAACACCAATTTGAAAGATTTATGTGTTGCCTACCTGCAATTTTCCTGTATCCAATGACCAGCAAGGTGTGTTTTAACCGAACTGGTTGGTTGCTTCAAGTGATATATGGTTGAATAACTATTGACACCGGGGACAGCTCAAATTGGAGCTTTGAAGCTGGAAGCAACAAAGGCGGTAATTCAAGGCAAGATGAAAAAAAGGGGGAAAGACATGAACTATAAGTGGTGGTTTCAAATATTTTTAATTTTCACCCCTACCTGGGGAAATGATGCAATTTGACTATATAATTATTTTTGAAGTGGGTTGAAACCACCAAGTAGAGGTGGTGCTTTCAAACATTCCCGATCCCTGGCCTCGCATGATCAGAGAATAGAGTGGTTTCAAAAATTTTTGACAAAGTCCCAAAGTCTTGGGTTATACTCTGGAAGCCAGAAATGGATGATCGTTGTAGAAGACATATTCTAGGTGGTGGTTTCAAACATTTTTGTTTAACCCTGAAAATTGGGGAGATGATCCAATTTGACGAGCATATTGTTCAAATGGTTTGGTTCAACCACCAACTAGAACACAACTGGACAGAAGGCCCTTGCGCCACACTTGTTGATTGGATTCTTTGTTTGGGAAGATTACACTGAGGCCCGAACGAATATGCCCTGAAACTAGAAGATCCATTTCCTTTTAAGATGGTCCCTTTTCAGGGGACATGTTTATTGTCCAGGGGAGTACACTCGATTTTTTTTCAATTCGAAGAGACTTGGACAAGTTCGCAGCTGCCTGTTGTACTCCCGGAACGATCAACTGGCTCGTTGGGCTTTTACTTTGCTGCGAACAGAAGTGATTCTACAAGTTACCCATACCATCCATGGGACTGGTATATTTACCTACATGGATGGTATGGGGATGATTTTTCCTGCCGTTAGTTTGGCTGGAGGGAAGCGGGATTTTTGGCACTCTGGAAGCCGTCAATTTTTTGGGTGCAGGTTGAAAGTCACGCTGAAGCCAACTCCTGCCAGTCCTCCTTGTTCATGTAAAAAAACACCAACGACAGACATATCGTTTATACGACATGTCCTTGAAGCCCTTTGCGCCAAGCATTATAAGCATTGTCTTTGCCAAAGACCCGTAAGAGTTATTCTACACCCATGCTTGTTCTTAGATATGATTTATGATTTAGATACTCTTTCAATCTCCGAGATTTTTCATCAATTTCCACTTCAGCACCTGCCATGGCGGAGACAACCAACGGCACGGCAGCGGAAGCACCAGCAGACGCAGGCGAAAAACTACGTAGCATCGTACGTAGCAGTCGAAAGTTGGGAGGTTCCCGGTTCCCTCCGAAATTCGTAGGTGCCCCCAAATATAACCAGAAGAGTTTGCATGTTGTTTCCCATAGGATCCATGGGACTGGTATATTTACCTACATGTGGTTGATTTTGATGGTGAATGTAGGTAAATATATCAGTCCCATGGATCCTTATGGGTTTGCAATCTTCTGATATTTGTTGCGTTTTGCGTCACCATACAACATCAATGATGGATCGCATCTAAGGAATTTAATCCCCTTTTTAACAACCAAATGGTCTTATCAAATGAAGGGAAGGCGCAAGCAACGGATTCGAAGCTATGCAAGTCATTAAGATGTTCGAACTTGAAGCCCAATCATATGATATCAACTTGATCAGCTTCAAGTAGAGTAAGTAGAGGAGGCAACAATGACCACCAGAATGGATACCCTTTTTTAATCGAGGATCCCTGGTAATGCCTCACTTTTCACCTTGAAAGATCGCGATTTACCTGAACAATAGCACTTTTGAATGAAATCCTTGGTGAACTTCGCCATGTCAGGTGCTGCAAAGACATCTGCAGATGACTTGCTGGCAAAGATGGCGGGGGGAGCTAAGTGTGAGGCCGATATGCAGTTCTGGTTGGGCAGGTAGGACTCGCTCTGCCCAACCAACCGAGGCTGAGGAATAGGAAGATTCGGAATATGGATTTGTTACTGAAGCCTAGGTCCGGTGTATGGAAACAGACAGAGTCTAGTCTAGCTGTCTAGTTTCAAAGATAGAAACCTACAGTAGCTCCTACAGTCAATAGCTAGCATCCATTTACATATATATATATATGTATATAAATATATACTGTATATATATGTATATATTATATATAATACATGTTCCACCCCTTTCAATATGTCCATAATATCTCGCTTTTTCGACTGTTTTTGCTAAGGTGGACAAGCCTGCTGATGATAAAGCTTCAGGTGATGCAGGCAATCACAGGGAAAACGGTGGGAAAACCCTTGGGATGGAAGCCCCTTAATAATCAACCCCATATATACACCTTATATCGTGGTTATTTGTTGGGTATATCCCCTTTTAAAGGGCTCCTTGGCGGGTTAAACAGCTAGGGCACCATCCCAACAGTAGCACCATTTTCCCTATGAGACAAGACTTCTTCAAGTGACTCTAGACACTATAAACTTGTGACTGATTTCAAAGTGTCACTCCTTTTCACGGGGGTTTGACCTATCCCCTCGCTAGCTTCTTTGTTGGGCACTGTAGGATATTTTGTCTTCGAATTGTCTCCCATTGAATCACATGAACCGCCAAGGTCGTGGATAGTTGAGAGATGGTTGTTTCATTCACATTCCTCGACATAGATAAATAAACAATTCTAAACAGATGTTATATTGCCTTTATCTCCCTATGACAAATATGATAACATTGCACGCTGAATCAGCATAGGCATTTCGTGAAGATTCCAGTGTCAGGTACTGAGAATCTCGCTGCCGAAAAGCCAACTGAGAAGCCACAGGTGAAAACGCGTTTTCGCTGGTCGCCCCACCTGAATCCTCCCCTTAACCACCAAAAAACAGACCTGATTGTCTGAAAATGGACACCCAAAACGGAAGGTCTAGGTACATATACCCGTCCCTAAAGTGTTTTTTAGTGTTTGGGATGATTAGGATGATAAAAATCCATACTTAAAGGTACAGTTTTTTTTTAAAGAGGCCTTCGAAACATCAATTCCTAACGAATGTGCATGAATTATTATGGTTTACAACAAATGAAACCAATTGAAAGATAATGAAACATATCTAATTCCATCTAAACCCTAACAAAGCCATGTCCTAAGAAGATGACAAATTCACTGCGAAATGACTTATCACATGGATTTACCAACCCGTTTTTTCATGGTGGCGGTTCCACAGGCCATGTCAGAGGCGTTGATGGTCATCGATTCGGATTCTGACAATGAGAAGAAGAAGGCTGTTGCATATTTGAAGTTGTTTGTATATGTGGAATGTTCCAAACAACTTCACAACTTCAAACCCTTTCAGAAGGGTTTTTGTTTCAATTGTAAAGCTTTTTGAACAGCCAAATTTTCGGAAATCAAACTTAAATTTATAACAAATTTGAACGGCGCCTGTGACGATGTAAAAAGCAGATTATATCGATTCGTGTCTCTTTTCGTCGAAAGGCGCAGGGCGGGCCACCAAAAGTAGCAACGCCTCCTCCCCTGAAGCCAACTATTCCAGTGGCGCCACAGGCAGGATGAATGGTACGTGATGACGTATACTACACACCCGCAAAACCAACGTTGCCTAGGTGGTGGCAACTCAAATGTTTTTTATTTTCATCCCTACCTGGGGAAGATGAACCCATTTTTGACTAATATTTTTCAGATGGGTTGAAAGCACCAACTAGCAACATTGCACCTGAAAATTTGGGCCCCTGGTGGAAAAAGAAAACGATTCCTCATGTTTCCCAACGATTTTTCGTTTGTTGAGGCTCGGTTCCAGCCGTTCGTTTTTCCAGGGGACACTTGCGTAAGTGTCAAAAGCTGTTGACAACGAACTGAACCGACTTCTACCTCCAGGGAACTATAAAACATATCCCATAGCACATGCAGACTTTTTGAGTCCATGATTTTCCCACAACTTTTGAGTCCTTCTCAACTTCCCATCAGATGGGATGACATATGGTTTCTCGGACAACTCTCCTTCTCGTTGTTTCATGTTTTTCTGAGAGGTGACAGAAAAGCCCAAAAAGGACAAGAAGGAGAAGAAAAAAAAGGCCAAAAGTTCATCTTCGTCGTTGCCTGGCCTCAAAAAACCCACCTCCCGTGACGAAACGTGATGATGGTGATGATGGTAAAAATTCCTGTGGGTTTCAACGAAACATGTGGATGTCTATTATTAAACAAGTTTGGTGATTTTGGTCTTTGTATTTTTTTCACGGTAAAACCAAAAAAACACACATTGAAGATGTGAGTCATGTGCTGATGTCATGCAATATTTTCTCTCGATTGCAAGGTGTATAGATTCTACATGATTCTACTAAGTGCGTGAAATGGTTACCCATAGGATCCATGTATGGTATAGTTACTTAAGTTACTTACATTTACCATAAAAATTGACTAAATGTAGGTAAATATAGCAGTCCCATGGATAGAATTTTCGTGAGAAAAAATGCTTTCAGATTCGCAACGAGCCTTTCAGATTTTTTTTCCCACTACTCAGGGGCAGCGATGACGAAGACTCGGACAATCCAAAAAAGAAGAAAAGGACACGGGCTCCACCATAAGAACCGAAAGTTACATGGGAAACTCAACCCTATAGATTGACAGGTAGCAAGTCCCTTGGTGATGCAGGGTTTCTGCATTTTTTTAAGGGTTGTTTCAAGTGATTATCGTAAACCCCGGACAGTTAATGTGGTGTAAAGAGTTCTTGCAACATGTTTTACAAAGAGAGATATATATATATATATAAATGATTTTTATTTGAGCTGTGCTTAGTTTTTTAAAAGAAGCATGCAAAGGATACTGTTTTGGTTGGTGCCAATTCTTGCTTTGTACTTCCTGTTCAAGAGATCTTAATTTTTGTGTTTATTATTTTTTTGCCTGAGAGTGATCAATATTATGAAGTGTAGTTTCCTGTGTTGCGTTGAAATCTCTTTTGTTGAGCTGTCTTCTTCGCTTGGGCGTAGAAATCTAGTTTTCATTGATTCCAAGCTTCTGAAGAACGTTTTTTTTTTTTTTTGAAAAGATTGGATTAGTTCCTGGCAGGATAAACAATTTCAGCTCGTTGAGAAACATCGAAAAGGAACGGGTGCAGCTCGCATGTCTTGGTAACTGTTCGATGAATTTTGGGGAAGAAAAAGGATCCAAGACCATAAAAATCCCCCAAAAAAGTCTAGGAGCATCTTCCCCCCTTCTCTCCAAATTAACCCAATAGCTACCCCAACTAAAATCTTGAATTTTGCTAGACTTACCTTAAAAAGCAATTTCAATCCTCATAGATGACTTCGGGGGGGGGTTATTTTTCAGGCAACTTCTTAAGGGTTTTTTGGGTTGTGAATGGAATCCCTTCTGCCAGGCAGATGTGCGAAAGCATCGCAATGCTGGTGCAGAAGCGGCGCAGAGCATGATCAAGGCGACTGGGGGCCATGCTATTGGGGGAGCAACTCGCCAAGGTGTTTTTTGCCGAATCCGAATTTTTTGCCAAGATGAGATGATAGATTTGATTAGTTTAAAGATAATAATATCTATCATTAAGATTGATAGCATTGTTCATAAAGGGCAACTGACATTATCGAAAAATTAGAAGTGTTGCGGGTCCCTTCACAGATGAGGCTTGTGCGTCTTGTGCAAAAAATAAATGGATCACTAGTTTTAACCCAAAAAATCCACCGGGGGAGAAAAAACAACAACACACATGCCTGGTACCCTAAATCTTTATATAGAAAATGGTTGGAAATCACCAAACATCCATTTATAAATGGTTGGCCTTGGGGTTCCAGGTGTACCTTGGTCCACGTGTAACTTCATACGTGTTTTGGGACCGTGCGTTTCGAGGCTCTTAGTGACAATCCCTATTTTGCGCCGTAGAGGAGGCTTTGGGGAAACTTGATAGATAAACTGACAGATCTTTGTCTTGTTGTTGTTGTTGTTGTTGTTGTTGTTGTTGAATTTGGAGTTCAATTGGAATTCTACAACAAAGACACATAAGACACCAATCATCAGCCATCCACCTGTTTTTATTTGCTTTCTTGAAAGCAAATGCAGAAATTTGAAACAGATCAAAAGAATTCAATATAGATGTTCCTTGCCAAAGGTGTTTTGTGAAGGACTTAACATGTGAGATGAATCATCATTTTCTAGTAGACAACTGCTCTTTACACCTCCATGTGGAGGTATTTTCCGAATCTATTTGCCTCCAATTTTGATTAAAACCCTGACAGGAGCAGATAGGCAGGGAAGATTGAGTGACACTTGAGCCGTTCCAGTTGAACAAGGGTCTTTATATGGATGTTTCCAAAAATAGGGGTTTTTCCCCTCAAATCATCCCATTTTAATAGGCTTTTCCATTATTTTCACCATCCATTTTGGGGGGAAAACCCCCTATTGTTGGAAACACTGATAATGAAGAAATGAGAAGGTCTTCTGTTGTTGCAGTGTTGCCATAGACAAAACACCTGCTATCCAAGACCTTTGGGGTTCTTCTGGAGGCAACGAAGATGCCCCTACTTTGGCCCAATCAGATGGCTGACAGCAACGTTATGTGAAGGGAGTTTGTGAGGAAGATATGCGACTGGGAAAGAAAAAACGGCGCGCTGCTGCAGAACATGCAACAGACGTTGAAGGTATGCATTCTTCTCAGAGTGTCACTGGTTTTGTTTGAAGCAATAATTGCAGAATACATAAATGATCATAAATTGTGTGTTTTCACCTGCTTTATCATTCCTTGTGTTTCTTTCTATTTCTTTTCTACAAGTTTCAATATGGCACAATGGCCTTTGCTTGGCTCAGCGGGACCTGTGAAGGAGGACAGGGGTCTAACGGACAAAATCACCCCACGGTCCACGGGGTCGCAATGCAGCCGCAGGTCACCTGTGATGGGCGAGGTTTTCATTGATGTTTTTTTTTCCGTAGAAACGAGATACGTACCTAGACCTAGAGCCTCCGTTTGGGTGTTAAATTTCAACCCCAAAACGGTGGACCGTTTTTGGTGTTTTTTTTTGAGGGCTCAAATTTCAGACCCGACTGGAGGATTCAGGTAGATGATATTATAGATACCTTCTTATAGAAAGGCAAAACACAACGACATTGTTTGAACAATTTGTGTGCAATTTTTATTTTGTTCAGCAATTTCTTCTCAAAAACTTCTGCGAAGGGTTGTCAATATGGATCTGCTTTGATACTGTTGATGGAAGAAATCCTGCACCACCTGAGATAGGTAAAGCCAAAGCCCTGTAAATAGTGGTAGCTTCTCCATATCAACTGGTGCAGGATTTCTTCCACAAAACAGTAGGAATGCTTGAGTTTGAGTTGTGAACCTCCGAAACATCTGGCGGGACTCTGGAGGCTTTGTTGACGGCACTCCCACTGTTCGTCATCGTCCGCTACTCCCTGTACCTGAGTCGCAGCAAAAGTTGATTCCAAGATCCTGACATGTTTCAGGGGTCATTAAATTACCCATTTTGGGAGCATCTTTTCAATGCAAAGGTATGCAAAGGTATGGTCAATTTTGGGAAATTTTGCCCTTCAAAATGCATTCAAAATGGGCTGGTAATTCATTGAAATTCCCCCTGTGTTTGAAAACGAAAGGCATTTCAGATGCGGTCAAAAAAACAAAAAGTTTTGACAAAACACGGATGACTTCCGATTGGCTTTGCAAAAATCTGGTAGCAATGAAGACGACTCATCGAAGTCGTCATCGAAGTTTTCCGAACGCGAGGTTTTTTGGGTCACTTTTTCCAAAGCGAACTCTAAACGGACAAATGTGGGTAGTTTTTGAAACGACCAAAACATCTGGCAAGGTTTGAGAACAAACAACTGTCCACGAAGGCATCGGTTAAAAGGGTTTGACTGTGGGGATTTTTGTTGGACATGAGTGATATGAGCAATAAAAAATATGGTTTGGTTACATTATACAAGGGATTATACTACTCAGATCTGCCCCGGTAAACAGGGATTATGATAAGCCTTACAAAGGATCCCACAACCTACGTAGTTCAGCAGGAGTCTTTCACAGTGGAAATCCGGATCCCAAAGTTCATTGTGGAAATGATGAAATCATTTACAAAGAAGACCACTTAGATTACTTAAAAGCCTATTTCTAGGATAAAAGAGTAAGACACTTACATCTTTTATTTGGAAATACGACGTGGCTTTTCATGATGTTTGGAATGGTCACATTGAGTGAAACCATGATGAACAGCTTACTCGGAATGCGGAGCTTGGTCTGTCCCTTGGAGAACGGTGTAGTGCAAATATCTTATAGTAAATGTCGTTGCCCTCCAAAGTGACGTTTTCACTCTGGTGTTCAAGAATCCAATCCTACCCACAATCATAAAGAGTTCCTACCACTCCCAACTAAAATAAATTCTAAATTTATAAGATGTCCTTTACAGATATACATGTAGAGAATGACATACACACACACACACCATACATACACACTTGATAAGTCACGAAGACGGGATACTTTGTTTCCACAATCGTTTGTGCTACAAGTGTATCTCAGTGACCAT
>OMLO01000147.1_pt1 | contig 36433 bp, 22 predicted proteins | sample 1674811 | NCBI WGS metagenome assembly OMLO01 (sample SAMN06265003, study PRJEB25207) | coral metagenome | isolation source: Coral host | place: Mexico:La Bocana,Puerto Morelos, Mexico | collected 2008-11-13
ACTATCGGTCTGATAGTTGCCCCTTGGAAATTTGATGTTCTTAAAACTAGCATATTTGCCCTCGAAGCTTCGCTTCTGGGGCAAATATTTGTTTTAAGAACATCAAATTTCCGCGGGGCAAGTATCAGCCGATAGTTCCTCGACAGAAACACTCTATTGTTTAAATAGATAATGGGGTAGCGCAGTCAATCAGAGCGCGGCAATAGTGATAGAACGCTAGTAGATTTATATTAAAACTCGATAGAAACGCAGAACAAGTGCGAGTTGTTGACGTAATGATGTCGCTAGCGAAGAGAATTTACATTTTGATGGTCAATGTATTAAGCTGATTTGTTTTTTTTTGCGTCGCGACATTTTCTAGAAGAAATAGAAAACATGTCCTCCGTGTTTCTATTCAGTTATAGAAACACTCGTGAAAGTTTGGGAGAACTCGAAGAAGCTGTGGAAGTACTCGCCTGCGGCTCGTGTTCCGACAGCATTTCTCGTTCTCCCAAACTTTCACTCGTGTTTCTATTAAACAATTAGATTATTAGCTCGAGATTTCTATTACGCATAGAAATCGAGAGCGAATAATCTAATTGTTTTAGTGTAAGTCTACTAGTCGCTCAAAACTTTATAAAAATCCTTTTCACAGACACTTCGAAAACGCCAAAAAGCGGCCGTCATTTTGTTAACAAGAGCACACTGCTACGCTACTCACTATCTATCACAGAATAGATAGTGGATAGCGTAGCCAATCAGAGCGCGGCATTTGTGATAGAGCGCTAGTAGATTTATACTAAAACTCGATAGAAACGTTGTACATGTTTTCTATTTCTTAAATATTAGTCTGTTAAGAGTTACCCTATTAACCCTCTGATCTTACTGGCAAGACATGTACCATGGCAAGCACAACAGGTTGCAGTGTACATTGTAGTTCCTTAACCAATAGTTCAGTAAGCCCTAAAAGCCACAATTGGCATTTTATTGTATACAAGTGCACTGTTTTTTGCTTCACGCTGCTGCACTATCTTAGCACCTTCTCATACATATACAAACAAATCTTGGGACGATTTTCTCATTCCTCTGGTCCTTTGGTTCAGTACTGTGTGGCTGCAAAGGCCTGCAAAATATAATTACGACTTCCATTAATGTATGGGTAAGGGGGAGATAACTTAATCTGCAATGTACATATTGCATTACACCACTAAATTGGAAAGTTTGGAGAGTACTAGAGAAGCATACGAGTTGTATGAGGTGCTGTGGAAAGTAACCTTAGCGTCTTGTGTGCCTCCCAAGTGCAGTATAAGTATCATGGTTTTGCAATGCATGATTCTCTCAAATTGACGTCATTGGGGATGCCAGCACATTTGTTTGGATCCTTGTGACTTGTCACAAACGAAAATCCCTAACAATAATTACTCTTTCCATTTTGTTTCATGTTCAGATTTGTTGACCAATCAAAAGACCTTCAAGGTGTTACACTCAGCCTCATCAACCAATTGGTGCTCACTGAAATTGATCGTATGGATGACGATGTTGATCTGTTGCAGTCTCAAACTTTTCATTCTAAAAGAGTGCAAAGATTCCGCTCTAAGTTATCAAAACAAAGTCCTGGGCGAAGTGACAGTGGCTTTTCAGCTAGCGATTTCGGTGCCATTGCACTTAGAGCACATTTTAGAGATCTCAACAAAGACGGAAAGCCAAACTGGAAGTGTCTTTCGCAGTACTGTGCCCTTGTGTGTTACAAAGACACACTTGTGGCTGTTGAGGTTGTAAAGGCACTCAAGCCCTTGGCTACGTTAGGATCAAAACATCTAAAGGGAGAACTGTTTCGCATAGTCATTCTTCCTTGCATGTTACGATGTGAGGGAGTGTTCACTGAAGATGTTGCTGAGCCACTCAGAAAAATAAGAGCAAGGAGTTGGTCTGGGTCTTTTAGTTCAGAGTGGCAGGGTGAGAGAGTGACGTCATTCGAAGGAAATACTTTCTCTGGGTTTCGGAAAGAAGCTAGTAGTCCTCTCCTTTCTGAGCAAGTCCACACAGAAGACGGGGTTTGCAGAGAGGTTCTCGAGCATTGCATCTTGTTGTTACCCTCACTTCTTACCTGCTTGGACTCACGAGAATTGTTTCTTAACTGTGGTGGCTTGAATGAACTTCAAAGTTTTCTAGCACTACCACAGCTTCAAGAACCAGTTCTTAATGTGCTGGAGTTCCTGGCCAACATGGAAAATCAGGAGGCAACAGGAAGGCTACTCCAGGCAGAGGGTGGATGCCTTAGTACGGGGTCACCCGAGACGAGCGGTGAAGAGAGAAGTGATAGCAAAGTCTGTTGCAAAAGCTTCCTTTCTTTGCTTCAGTATACGACATTCTTTGCAGAGACAGCAAATGAAGGGGAGGACAAAACACCACGAGTTCCTCAGGTCGCTTTATGCCATCCCGTTGAATCATCATTGAGGGTGAATGTTTGGAGATCATGTCTTCAGCTGCTGGTTTCAAATGAACTGTTCTGTGAACTGTTCCTCCAGAATGACGGAATTATATACAGTTATCATTTGCTGCACTTGTTGTTTGAGGTATTTCAGGGCCATGTTTCATCTGTTGTTACTGCCGAGGTTCAAGTCGGGGATATGCAGGTTTTGAAGGATCTTGTGGGCTTGTTTGAGTCTGTTTTACCCGTGTGCATGAGAATGGCGCACATGGAATATTGGCAGAACAAAGAGGTAAGATAGCTTGATGTAGAAAATTGCATGCCGAATTAAAGGGGCTCCGTCACTGATTTTAACAGATTTTTGAACAGCCAAAATTTATATTTGTGTCAAAGGAAAACAAAAAATAATAGTCCATTTTTATTAACCATTGCTATATTAGAGCACCGAAACTGTTAACAATTATCTTTAGCTGCAGATGGCTACGATGGAAATGGATTACAACTTGAAAAGTTTAGCTAAACTTTTCTAGCTGTTTCCGTGTGTCTTCCAAAAAAATCGATATTTATAGCCGTAGTTGGGTTTCTATTCACATATTAAGGTTATATCTTCCTTTAGGTGATCAAAAATAATGTTTTTGTATGGGTAAAAAAAGTCTGCGAAATCCTCGTGACAGAGCTCCTTTAATATTTTACAGTTTATAATGAGCTAGTTACGTCCAGAGAAGCATGAAAGGACGTACACATTAACGTACACGTTAAATTATCACAGGTAGAAAATGTAAAATGCTAGTCAAATGGAAACAAAATTGTACCTTGAAGATTTTGAATTTAGTATTTTACATTGACTGGTCGTAATAAAACTTTGAACTGCTGTGTTCCATAGAAGCTACCAAGTCTTGAGCAGCTGGTAGAAGAAGCAAAGAAAACGTTCTCAGAATCTGGGATTTTGCAGAAATTCCTCAACATAGGAATAAGTGATTGTTTTCTCAAAGCGTCAATGTGGCAACTAGATGGGATTTTAAATTCTGTCCAACTGAACTTTGAGATGAAACAACAAAGGGATGCAGTGTTAAGGAGAGCAAGCAACGGGGACAGTCAAGAGGTTTGTAATTAAATGAAACTTGATATTTTTAGATCATAACTGTCGTACATTATACACATGTATACTCTACAATCATGTAACTTTCGTCGTTGCAAAGAGAAAACCATTCTTGCACAACAGTAAATCATGCTTTTTATGTGCAAAGACTAGATTTGCGTGTGTTTCCTGCAGTGAAAGCAATCGATGAATTAGCGTGCTTTTTGTTTGTCCAGTTCACGAGCTACCTATTAAAATGCCAGTTGTTGATCTAGATTGACAGTTAGGATTTATACATGCGCCAAGGCTAGTTGTTTCATTTCTTTCATTGCCTATCAATAAAGCGTGGCCTTGTGGGAACGTGTATTCTGGTATGGCTTTGGTTGGTCAGTAGAACTGTCTATATATTATTAGTTTTTGCGTTTTGTGTTGTTGGACATCGCTTATTGCTAACTGAATCTAGAAGATATTTTAATCTGGGAGATTATTATAGTGGTGAGAATTCGCTCGCTCAATTCTGCCTACCTCTTCTCGTAAATGTTTTGTAGCAACTATTTAAGATGAAGAGAACATTAGGATTAAATCTGTAGCCTAATAGTTTAAGCTGTTTAAGCTGTTGTGTAAAGGCTCTACTTTCCTTTTTTTAATTTGTGAATCATGTTTTCCTAATCCTAGGAGTGGTCGCATCCTTTGGAAGATGAGAATGATGACGAGACGGATGGCAACGAAAGGAGTGATAATTTGATGCTGGAAGAGGGTTATGACGCCGATCAAGAAGAAGGTGACTCGGACAGGAGTGGTGAATCAGAGCTGAAACTTGTGAGAAACAAGAAGCAGCCTAAACTGAGAAGAAAAAATGAATACTCGAAGCAACTACAAATCAGAAAGGGACTCGTCATTTACCCACAGATTACCAGTATCCTTCTGCAGTTGTTGAAAGTGTGCTATGGCAGCAAAATTTGTGCTGCGGACCCAGATTGGTATGCAATTACGTTTTAAATGCAAGCACACTCGAGGTGTCTTAGTGCCATGAAGTAAAGCTACTATTACAACTGTAAATACGTGATGGTGATGAAAATGATAACGATAATGACAATGATACAGTGCTACGTGTACTGATGATGACGTTAGTATTGATGGTGATGATGAATATGACGTCACGATAAGGCTTATTGTGAAGGTGGAAGTGAAGATGTTCAGTCCTGTTCATGATGTTCATGATGCTATCGAAATGGAAGGTGGCTGTGATTGACACTGTCACCATTACCTCTCTTCACAGCCACATTTACCATAGTTACTTATTGAGAAACATGTTGTAAGATTTGCCCCTCCAATCGACTGATGGATCTATTTGCCTTAATGTATTCCTTGACAGTTATTACCACAATAACCACTGGCAGTATTCTTCACACCAGTAACATATACACCAGAACATTATTTTAAACGTTTTTTCTTTTGCTGTTCTAGTCTCGTTGTCGTGCTCCATGCTGTTGAGAATTTACTTTTCCTGCTACGAGATTGTGATGAGAATTGTAACAGACTCTGCCAGCATGTAAGTTGCATCATTATATGGCCTAAAAGATAAAATATAGATTTACCTCTCCTTGTGATCATTATTTCGAAACTAAGTTTCAATGCTTTCATCTTAGCCATCATGCTGGGTAATAATTATGTTGCTCTTTTTGTTGTAAACAGGGGCTCATTGGGATTCTTCTCGAGTGCTTTCATGATGTTATGTCAATGCATGATCAAGCACTGAAAGGTAAGACTTTGTAATTGTCATTCGTAAGAGTGCATGAAACACAGAAGCAACCAAATAAGGAAATACAGGTTTATCCAAGGTTCACTTATATTTTTATAAATTGCGATTCTTGAGAAAAGATTAGGTAAAACTCTCGTGCTTGTGTCTAGCAGAAATCAACTAAAGTTTTTTTTCAGCTGATAATTAACGTTAAATTAAATGTCATATTTAGGTCTACAGTCTCTTCTTGTTGAGGTGTTCGTTTGTCTTGCAAGCATCAGCATCAGTGCAGCTGAACTACGGAAGTTCCTTACACTTTTCAATTCTCCAGAACCTCCTGTGGTAAGATGATCTCGGGAAAGTGCATGTTGTACCTGTTAAAACGTTCACGGCAAGGTGGCGTCATGTTTAATGTGCTTGACTCGGGATCGACTGGTCTAAGTTTGAGCCCTGGCTGGGGATATTGTGTTGTGTTCTTGGGCGAGATACTTTACTCTCACAGTGCCTCTCTCCACCCAGGTGTATAAATGAGTACCGGAAAAATTAATGTTGGGGGTAGCCCTGCAATAGACTAACATCTAATCAGAGGATTAATGAGTTAAATTAATGTGTTAAATCAAGTTTCGTTTTAGCTGGTTAAGTCTTATTAGTTGTAGGGATCAGAGCTACTCATTGTGCGATTTGTAGTGCGTTTATGGCAAGCTAGTAGGTATATTGAAACTATTCATAAAAAGAGAAGCAACAACAACAACAACATGAGAAAAGAAAAAGAAACAAAAACTCAATCCAGAGATTAGCAATACATTCTTTCAGTGCTGACATTGCTCACAAACTTACTTTTCCTTGCTTTAACGTTCTTTATTTTCTTTTTTCAGCACTTGCTGTCTGAAGCATTATCTGAAGTCGCTGCTAAAGCCAGCACTAATTGTGGTCCAGCTTTCGTGATGTCCTTTCCCTGCCATGCTAAGGGAGTGGAAAGAAGGGCTACTGCAATTTCGAGTAGTAAATTCGCTAGTGGAAAATGGAAACAAATGAAGGGAAAAAGATCTATTAAAATGTAAGTTGAAACGTTATAAAATCATGGATCATTTTACCTGCTGACGTACTTGCTCAAGACTACATTGTATGTACATACTGAACTGCAGTATAACATGAAAACCCCTCCCATTTGTGAGAGACATGTTACTTAATGAAATACCTTTAAGGCAGCTTTGTTGGATCTCAAAACTTTGTAAATCGCTACCGTACGTACAGGTGAGATACACGGAGCTCTCTGCAGACTTGCTGTAAACTTCTTTTCCATTTTATTTTCCATTCTCTGTAGCTTTGTTCGGCACAAATAAAATATGTCCGTTGTTTTAAGAAATCGTGACAAAAGAAATCTGACACCCGATAGAATTTACTGTCTTAAACATTGACTAATTTAACACCTTCATTCTACAAAAATGAGTCCGGTCAAGCAGACTAATAATTACTTCATATATCCATATTCTCCGTTTCTCCATAAATGTTCATAATTTCTTCATATAGTTTAGTTATATAAATGGTGTTATTTTGTGATAAGTGTTTGTGACAATGGGCTAATTTGAACCCCTCTGCACTAGTAGCATTAGTCCAGCTATTACTTCATGTGAGATACATGTCCATGTAACTTAATTTGGACGCACAAGCCTCGTAAATATACGTTTTATTCTAGTGACGATTGTTTGTAAAGTGCGTCTACACTTTTCCTAATCCAGCAAATCACACTCTCCACAACGAAGTGATGGTAATATGTCCACTGATGAGGACAGCATGCAAAGCGGTAGCTCGCCAAGCAGCAGTAGATTGGCAATCTCCGAGAGCCCAAACAGGCAACTGAAGAGTCTAAACAGGAAACTAAAATCCTCAATGGTAGGAGCACAGCGTCGGGGTAGTACAAAACGGACCACACGCAGGCAAAGTGGGAGCTCCAACTTTGCAGCTTGCAATTCTGCTGAAATTGAATTAAGCGAGGTAGAACGTTTTGAAGGAAGGACGAATTTGCCATCTCCGTTTCTGGTATGGGCTATTCAGCTACCATTTCATGGCAGTCTGCCCCGTTCTGAGCGGGGGTTTAGTTTAGCAATGTGGATCTGCTTGACTTGTCCTGACCTGGGTAATGAGTTTGACGGTGGTTTGAAACATGTCAGCAGCAATTCGCCAGGACAGTTTGGTAAGACGGGTGAAAGGATGATGTTGTCACGACGGGAGAGACTTGTTCACCTTTGTTCACTTGGCTCTGGAAAAAGCCTGTTTGAGCTGTGGACTACACCTTCTGATGAGTCTCTTCTTGTAAGGTATGTTTCTGGTATGTTGTTTGCACTGTGGGCAGTTGTAGTTTCCTTGTCAATTAACACATGCAGGAACAAAAAGGGTGAAGTAACAGGTAATAACGGCATTCAAAGGTAATGAAGGTAAAAAAAAAGAAGATTAAAAGTTATGCTAATATACGTTTCGATGTATCGAAAGGGCAAATATGTGAGTGACTTTAAAATCACTAAAGAAGCGCGCGAAAGGACCACTTACCAGGAATGCGTAATTAACTTATTTGAAATGAAAGTTGGCCTTGGCAGTTTCATTCAGTGCTTGTACGTACATGTCAATACATTGTGTCACGCTGACAGTATTTTGTGCGTATTCAGATGGACAAAGAACCACAAAAGCAGCAGCTTCCCACTGGTAGTTTTGAAAGAACGGACAATTAAAGTTCCGGCGCTGACAAGAGGACAGTGGCATCACCTTGTTATATCGTTGACTCAGCCTAAAGTATCACAAGAGGAACAAAAGAATGTGGAAGTAGAGAGGATGCCTTCATCAAAGGTCCGCTATTGTACAATATCAAGGATTGTACATCCTGGAACCCTAAGGCGATTGTTTTTTTTTTCCAGTTTGACAATTCTTATCAATCCTAAAGTACCTTAAATTCAGCCATTCTTGGCTCTTTGTGTTCGATTTTTACTTCTTTGTTGTTTGTCTACTTAAGTAGACTGTTACAGTGTGTGTCGAAATACCTTTTGATTTGAAGTGAATTTACAACAAAACATGACTTAATTCTGAAGTGAATTTCATGTCTCCTTTAAGATCAATTTTTTAGAGTTAAACGGCGGTCACACGTCCTGAGAAAGCCCCAAGTTTCCATCAGCTGTTTGACAGTGAGACCTGGCAATTAATTGCCTTCTCGTACTGACACCATTTTGCGTCGTTTTGCTGGTAGCTTGGAGCAAAATCATCACCTATTAAAGAATTAAGTAAACACTTATTAACACCATCTTTAACTTTACAGTCTTTTTTAACTTTATCATTGATGTTCAGTGCACAACTTTGCTTTACTGTAGCTCCTTATTGTGGTCGATGGCACTGAGTCAACAGTTCATGACTTTGACCCTCCCCTCCCATGGCACGAGGAAGCTAAGTTTACCCTATCAACGCTGCTTCTCGGCCACGTGACTAGCAGCGAAAGCACTAAATCTCCCAGCATGAGGGCATCCTTTCACGGAGGATATCAGATTGGAAATGTGTTTGTTTTTGCAGGTAGGGTGTGTAAATATATACTAATTCAATGAAACTAGACTAAGAAGAACAATGTTAAAGTGCTATAGCAGACCACTAATCTATCTTACCTTGTCTAGAACCTGCAACTCGGAGCGCGACTGTCATAAATTATTTATGATTTAAATTGTAGATGTGTTTTCCATTTTATTTTTGTTAAGTTATAACTTTTAAGTTATAATTAAAATTATAGTTGAACTTTAAAGATTACAATCTTAGTAAAGTTCGAAGAAATATGAGGTCTCCAATAATGGACATGTACCCATCACTTCATTATCTCGTTTGCTATGAATTAAAATGTGAACATATTTATTTTGTCACAGAGAAATCGTTCAAGAGCTCAAAACTTGCCAAGGCAACATCTTTGTCATCCTTTGACTGGCTTTTAGAGAAGGAGGAGGCCTTCTATTTGCATTCCTTGGGACCCAACAGCGCGAGCATGGGGCAACTGAGCAAAGACTTTAAGTTATTGCCGGCGCAGACCTCAGACGGGTGAGTTGATGAATTTCAGCGTGGTCTCCTTGACAGGTGCCTCGGCAGTTCTACCGACATTAAAAAACAGATGGCCTACCCTATATTTAGTACAATATCTGTATTTATATTTTTCTATATTTTTTAACAATGGCAATTTGGTCAATTTAATACGTTTAATAAGCTTTGAAATAATTATTGTGTTTTGTTTTCAGCAGCACACAGCCGTTTTTAGAAGCTGCAAGTTTATGGTCTCGTGTGGCCATCACTGAACAAGCTGTTGCCGCAAACCTTCCTCCAGGGTTTCTCACAAGTCCTCATGTTGTTGTTCCTGACCTCGAGTACTCGCTTAAGGTTTGACAATATAAGACAACTATTAAGGGTATCAGTCACTCACTTCTCTTTCTCTTTAAAGCAAGGGGTAGACGTGAAAACGGTGTGTGTTCAGGTAAAGATGTTGCCGGCCGAGGGAGGAAAAACGGTATTTGTACGCTTAAGACTCAGATACACGTCTAATATGGCGGACAAACGAACCTTGTGCTTTTATTATTTTCCCAAGGTACTTAGCGACCTTTACAATTTGCAGTGGGGGAGGGGTGGTGTTAGTGCATCCTGGTCTTCTTTATCCTCAACAAAGACAACGGCAACGGTAACGGGAGCGAGAACGTCGCCGAAGAAAAGGCTTACAGAACAATGGACATGCCCTTGCGCTGTAAATCTGTGAGCACTTCATGACCGTAGAACCAACAACGTAAAAATGTCCAAGTTTTGTGTATTTTGGAGAACTTGAGCCTGGAGAGCGAATTCAAACAACAGTTTCACGTTGTTGTTTGCAGAGGACGGCTAAGAAATGAACAAAGATTTATAACGCACATGCGCAGTTATTGTTTTGCTCATTGAACCTTTTGTTGGGTGATATTCCCGTCGCGGTCGTCTTCGTGATTTTCTTAATCTCCCCGTTAAGCAACCCATCACTGTTACGTCAGTGCCTTTGCTGGAGAGTTTATAATCTCTATGACGAAAACTGTCGTTGATGTAGTAACGCTTTGTTGAATGATCAACCAGTACTTCTTGGCCCCGATGCAGTATGTTGATTAACATTTCAGAAACGTCTTGCTGCCGTGTACTCGCCTGCATTTCCCTTGATATTCCATCAATGCGCTGAACTGTTAACCAACGAGGATAGACCGGGAAGACCAGCATCCAGTACCGAACAGAAACTGAGACAACGAGAGCATGAACCAACGGAAGTGGCCGCTAAGATCACGTCCGAGGTTGAACCTAAACGGCGGCATACTCTACTAGAATCAGCTCACGATGTCGGGGGGATTAGCGTATTCATCTACCTCTTTGCTAAGGTGGGTGTATGGTCTTTTTTTAGACGAAAGAGAATATATGTAGTGTTAGTGTGAACACGGGAGAGTATTTGACAACTTGACATCGAGCAATTGTTTACGCACGTCGTAGTTTCATGTATGTGTAAATCATTAAACACGTCAAAAGCCGAGGAGTATTATCTGCCGAGTTTTCTTAGTTACAAGTCGCTCAATTCTTATAACGTCTACACTTGTATTCGTGCATAGGCTTCGACATTGGAGCCTTGCAATGGATGTCATTCTGTTAGGCAGCCTTAAGTTCAGTATTATGCGTCAGTATTTTGCTTAAAGAGACCTCATACAAGTGTGACGCTGGAGTTAATCCTTCTCATAGGTGGATTCCTTTACTGATTCCTTTGTTGATGATTACGATTATGAACTTTGTATCTCTCTCTCTCCTATACAGGTGGTCGAACAAACAAAAAACGAAAAAACACAAGCTGATACCCTATCAGTTGTCTTGTCGCTCCAGTACTCCTCTGCCTTTCATGCCCGAGCTATGGCTGAGGAGTCTGGATTTGCATTGCTTAAGAGGATCCTGTTGTCACCAGAGTGTAAGATTGGTTACCATACTCTTAAGGTATGTACATCATAAGGATGCTGGACTCCGAATCAAGTGTGTCAAGCTCTAGCCGGGTACAATGTGTTGGGTGCCTTGGAAAGACACTTCCCTCTCAGAGTTCAGTCTCCTTACCCACGTGCATAATCGGGTACTAGCGAACTGATTGGGCAATCTAATAAAATGGTCGGGGATAAGACGGATATGCGCACTTCAGAAAAGTTTTGGCACTGATGACCTGCTGGGTCTCTATATGCCCGGCCCTCACTAAGCCAGAGAAATTTGAAAACGCAGCTTTATTACCTACTGTTCACAAAAAGCCGTCGCGAAGTTTCTTTGAGAACGCTTTTCAAACCGAAGGAATTTGAAAACGCCGGCTTTGCGATTTAGTGTGGACGGAAAACGTTTAAAAAAGAGCTTTTTCGGAAAACGATGGCCTCACGGCAGTCGTTCCATGACGTTATGTGGACGGAAAAAAAAATTGAAGCGTTTTTCAAATTTCTTTGGCGCAGTCTGGACTGGGCCGTTGTTCATTTGTTTGAATAGCCTAAGGACAGGAACAGTATATATTTGTAGATTTCTGATCAAGCTCCATTTTTCTAACTTCAGGTGTTGATGGAAGCTGCCTGTGATGGTGACGTATTCAAACCCACAAATCTTGCCGACGATCCCATCATGCTTAACATTGACTCCACCGCAGTGGTGCGCAACGTGGCCATTTTCCAGCATTTCCTGCTAAACTGGAAAATCTGGGAGAAAGCCAAACAAGGCGTGCTCGAAATGCTATTGGCTACCATAGATATCTTAGTGCACGGGAGCCACTGTTATTACACGTTCAACATCATTCAATTCCAGAAAGCTCAGCTAGTGCAACAAATCCTTATTGGTTGTCAAGTAAGTATATTTGTTGTGTAGCCACTCTGCAGTGAGACGAAAACAAAATTATTTCTAACTTACTACAAATACGAAAACACCAGCCGTGAGGGAGGGGCATTTCGTTCACTGGTCAGACATAAACGGCCCTAGCCTAGGTTGTTAAAACAAACAATAACTGCCTTAGGATAGTTGTTTAAGCAACAAATGAACAAAACACAGATGTTATACTAAAACAGAATTTCCAGAATGCAGTGATCAAAAATGAGATGCCTTTGAGTGACAACTTCCGTCGTACAAATTACGTAACCTGGATACCAACGAATCAACATACTGACACAACTATCTTACAGTGACAACGTGAAGGGATGCACTGAATAGAGGGGAATGATTCTGAAACCTAGCAAACATCAAAGGAGTAAACATAGATGTCATGATTTAAGTTTGAAGGTCCACGACCATGCACGATCTTTTGTTTTTCGCTCATACAATGTGCGTGGATTACGTAACCAAAAGGTTTCTATTGGTTAGTTCTTCAGGCATAGCGGAACTGCCGAGAAAGAAAGAACAGTCTTAGGTTTCAGTTCGTGGAGCGAGGCAACGGTGACTGCTCGGGGCCGTGCGGCATGGGGCATGGCGAAAGAGAGTGTCCGGCCCTATACCCACCTAGGGTTATGGCCATAAGTCAGTCAGTCAGTCAGTCAGGCATAATAAACAACAAAATTGAAGGCCAAAAATGTCAACAAAAAAAACACCTGAGAAAACACAGGATTTTGGAAATTTATGTTTACTATATCGGCTGCGAATTGAACAACTGTTGCGTTTCTTTCGTGAATTCTAAACTTCCTGCATGGATCATGATTCGTGTCACGCTAAAGCATGATTAGCGTTGTAAATGACATGTCTACCAAAGCAAGTTGTAAATAAACGTCCTGTGCTCGGTCGTTCGGCAAGATTTTCGTATAGCCCCAACCTTAATTATGCATACAGTTCTTTGTTTTACTTAACAATACTCGAAACAATTTAAATTTTGAATAACTATAACATTTGACATTCTGACAGTTGTTGTTGTTGTTGTGTTTGTTTTTACCCAGGAGCGCCAGAGTGAAGGGTGCAAGGAGATTCCCCGGGTGATCAGTTCTCTGTACGTGAACATTATTCAAAACATCATGGGGAATCCCCCTGATCTGACAGTGCTAAAGTCCGTGTGTGAGTTTCTTATAGCTGTTCACCCCACAGATGACATCACACGGCTGCATGCACCGAGCAGATGCTATCTGCGGGAACACTCACTTGACTTTGGTATGTGAACTACATAGGTGTGGTAATGGTTTAACGCCATTATCGCTTACGTCGGTAATGTGATCATCGACCTTAAGATATAAGGAAAGGCTCAGGGATTTTTCTTTCCCTATGTCATCTTCATGCTGTTATGTTGCTATGATGTCATCTTGTCAGGATGTTCACACTGCAATTATAACGATACAACGTCCTTATGATTATGTTGTTATGTCGCTCACCTGGGTGTGGTTTTTGCTCAGTTCCTCTCATTTCCCCACCATTGAAGTTAGCGAGGTAAAGAAAGACCCAAGTTAGCACAGGCGCAAAGGTAAAATTCTGCAGTGGGTTGGCAGGTCGTAGCTCCATATTGGTGGCTTGTACTATACATAGATATGCTAAAATAGCCGATATTTTGTATTCGCTGTAGATTTGCAATTGTGATGTTAACTTGTGCACTAACCTGAAATTGTCCTCAGAAACTGCAACAAGGACGCTCCGCTTGACCATGTATTGGTTCGGCTTTGCAGATTTTGCGTCTCCCAGTTACCATTAAACACTTTTCCACCTATCGATTGATATCTCTGACCGTTAAAAGACGAGAAGTAAATAAATAATTAGTTAAAACCTCTTCAGAGTTGTTTTTCATTCATACACTTTTACTTCCTTTCAATTTTAAAGTTCAAGTCTCCAACCGTTCATCTCCCTTGGTAAGACGCACCATTCCATCTCCTCGCACCGCCCCGGTCCGTGCGATTCACTCTGCCAATCCCTTTCAGTTCACCAGCCCAACCATGAGCACATCGAGAAACGCAATGAGCCGCTCGCTCGAGTCGCTGAGCAACAAAGATCTGTCGAAGACACGTGCGAACGTAGTTGGCGACATTCAGAACGTCCTGAAACATGGGCATCTTACAAAGACATCGTCGCTCAGCGTCACTGAGCTTAGCAGGTCATTTTCAACAGGATTAGATCCAAGTTTACCACAGTATGGTAAATTTCTTGAGAAGGGAAAGGTAGCGACAGAAGAAAGAGACATGTTTCAGTTAAGCGGCTCTGGTGAAGCTGCTTGTGGAAGCCAGGAGTCCTTGACAAAAGAAGGCGTTGCTGTGACCAATGGGGACAGAAATCTTACTCTCACCATTCCACCGCGCGGGGAAAGTGAGGGACTGAGCGGCAGTGCTCTAGTGTTGCATGAGAGCCACTTCTGGGAGGCTGACTCCAGAAATTCTCCTTCCCCCATACAGAGTCCAGGGACTCCTCTGGGCACGTCGTATCCAGGCGTGCGTAGTATCCCGGGCAGCAAACCAGTGGTGATCAGAAAGTACGAGTCTACGCCTAGTAGAGAGGGTCAATCCAGTGTTGATCTTAAGGAGTACGACTTCATCAGCGAATCAGATTTTAGCTCTATGCGCAGCAGTGTGGCTAATCCCAGTTCGACTGATGATTATTTGGTGGTGGAAGGATTTCCTGGGATTCAGTCAAGCACAGTGTAAGTGCAATCAGAGTTCTCTTTGTATACGTTATTTGCTCATTGACAGATTTACAAAAAGTCACATTCTCACAGCGCCATTCTCCACCCTGGTGTATAAATGGTTAGCAGCAAATTTAATTGTGTGGGTAACCCTGTAATGGACTAGCTTCCCATCCAGGGAGGGGAGGGAAGTAGGAATACTGCAGATGTGAGCGTCGGTCTGCCACTTTGCCCATATACACACGTCACCAGGCAGAAGAGACACTCTCATTTGTTGTAAACCCATCTGGATCGAGAAAGTCGTCTGAAAATCGAAATTTTATTATCGAAAACAAGGCTCCTCAGAAGGCCATGTTTTGTTCTAGGTTTGTACGTGCTCATGGGAAGTTCTTACCTAGTAACATTGTCTTGCTGTAATGACGTCCCGAATCACTGAAAGATTTCTCTGTCCCCAGGATGATCTGACTTTGTGCGCTATGAGAATATTATTAATTTTTCTAAGGTTAAACGACATTTTGGGACTTACAAACCTGCAATGTGTTAACAAAATCCAACCAAAAACAAAATCCAAAAGACAATTTTGTAATCGATTTTTTTTTGTCGACTTATAGGACTTATTGCCCCACTCGTTCAGACAGCTACACACAAGGCGTCGATGCAATGATTAAACTGAGGCTAGGACTTATGAAACTACTGGAGATGAAACTGTTTAATCTGCCATCTGAGCACGTGCCGGCGGTAATTGGAGAAGTGCTTAAGGCAGAGTACATGTTAGTTTGGGCTTACCATGATGCAGATAATGTCAGGGAGTTTGCCATCAGAGTAAGACGTATTTCTTGACATTGTGCCCCCCCCAGGGGGAAAACGCAGCTTAGGCCTACCATCCTTCAAACCGGAGGAATTTGAAAACGCCGGCATTTCGTTTTCGTGTGGACGGAGAAAAGATTTTCGAAAACGATGCTGTCACGCGTTATGTGACATAGTGTGGACGGAAAGCATTCGATGCAATCTCCATTTTTTAAATCCCTCCGACGCGGTATGAACAAAGCCTCTCCTAAATGTGTTAGCAAAAAGTACTTAACGCTAAGTGGCTAAGTTAAAAAGTGAACATGAACACGTCATCAATGACGTTTATTTGAAAGGTCACTCACGTGAAGACTAAAGGTGACTTAGAGTGAAGATAACACGGACTAAAAAATAAACGAAAGATGGTCACAAAATCTAGGGTTTGCTGCAGTAACAGGTTTTGGTGATTGAAGGACTGTTTATTTATATGCAAGAGCAGATCTAAGTCACTAAGTCTAGGGCTAAGTCTAAGTCACGACCCTTAGATCAATGCTAATTCTGTTTAGCACTAAACACCGTGATGTAACTGGTCACTTCATTTATGCATGATTTTCAACTTTTGATACGATTCTTTCAGATTCTATTCCAGTATTTACAGAAAGCAGAACCCAAGCGATGTGAGCAGTTCCTTAGGATACACGGTTTTCATTTGTTGGCCAACCAGGTACGTGTACGATAGTAAAAGACTAGGAGATACTGAATTTGTGATAATTGTTTTCAATCCTCGTCGCTTATTTGAGGCACTATGCCCAGATAATTTCTCATTCAAACGATTCTCAAAGACACATTCAACAATCTCAGTATGCAGGCGCACTGACGTGTACATTGCCAAGAGACTCTTTCTGCTTGGTACTATGGAACGTGCTTCACTGCTTTGTGTACTAGTCAATCCCTATATGTCATCGGTTCAACTGGGGCACTGGTATCTACAAAAGTGATTAAATTTATTTTCGCGTTTCATTATTATCCGAGAAGACAAGTATCAAGAATCGAAGAATTCATCAACTAATCATTTAGAGAAATGAGAGACTGACTGACCGACGGACTAACTGTCCGACGGTCAGTCGGACGGACAGACGGACTGACTGACGGACTGACTGGGTCACTGTCTGTCTCAATGACTGACTGTCTGTCTGATTAATAATCGTTGGTACTGATGTGCATTTCTCGTCTCTGTTGTAGCTATATGATCACGCTGTGACAAAGCTGTTGATTGAGGGCTGCTTGTCATTACTTGTGGATAGACAGGTTGACTTGAAAAAGGACTAGTAAGTAAATAACACTAGGTTAACACTTCGTCAAAGCAAAGCTCGTCATTCGTTGCTAAATTAAGGCATAGTGTCCAGTACTGTTTTTTGATCAGATACTGTTTGGTGACCTTATGGTTTGTGGGAATGGACCGAGAATCGAGATGTCTGGATCCAAGCCGTATCCTGTTTCATTGATTTGTGTTTCTGGGTAAGATATTTCACTCACAGTTCCTCACCCAGAGGATTAAACGAGACTTCAAACTTTGAGAGAATGAGACAAAATACGCCGTTGGGTAACTGCTGATGAAAAGTTGCCCATCTCAGGAGAATGGCGTCACTCATAGAGCCCCTATGCTCAGGAAACCGTTAAGCGGAGGCCTTTTTTTAATGCACACTAACCGTTAAAAATGCTATGGTCCATCCACAGCGACTACTCCAGTGTAGATGACAGAGACCTTGCCTCATCAGTTCGCCCAATGGGTGTGGTCCCCTTGTTAGCCTTGTTAGAGAACAGCTTGTTAAAGCCGTCGTTGTTCCATCTTCTGATTCAGCACCTGTGCCAGTTATTTATCAAAGTGGATGACCTGTGTCTTCAAGCTGTCGATCACGGGCTCCTTGAAACCCTATGTAATGTGATCTACGGCCTTTGCATCCTGCAACACAAACAAAGGTAGACTCTACAGGATTGTGTTACCGCTAGTGTCTGTAATGTCGTCGAGGACTATGCAAACCAAAACTTCCATCTAATCAATTTCAGTTTTAAATGCCCCTGACCTCTCTACGTCGTGAACTCGTACCAAACGTTTCCTCTTTGTAAACTACATTTAAAATCGTTGTTTTTGGGACTGTTTTTCAACCTGTGTACATGTAGGCTTAAGAATACTCTGTAGCAGTTTTTATCTCTTGGTTAAGTTATCTTGTTTATGCATGGGTATAACGGAGATTTTCCTCTTACAGATTAGCAAACCGCTCGTTCGGGGTATTTAGCGTTGACGCCATAATGGCAGATTTACAGCAATTCGTAGTTTGCATTGTGAGGAAAGCATGCAGGTAAGGCTAAGTTATAAGAGTCCTACACGATTTTTTCTCCCGAACCTAAGGTTGTTAAACGAAAGTTAAAGATAGGGTTGCAATGAAATATTCTACGCCGTCAATGCCAAAACCTGATAGTCATAACTTAACTGCCTTTGAAGTCTTCAATCGTGTTGGTTGATTGAAATACAGATTGATTATATGAAACAACTTTCTTCGATTCAGTTAGAATATAATGTCACTCGCGTTTGTCGATTACAAGTCTTAAACAATTTATTGTGGCAGCCAGATGTTTCGGGATAGAAAGTAAGGCTTCAACTTGAAAACTATTTTTTTTTTATTTTCTGTCACATTCTGTATAACCACTAAGACCTCGGAGTGTTCAGAAAATGATTATAGAGGTGTCATCCATTTTGTTTTGTACTGAGTTCAGTTATAATTTCTCTTAATACAGCACAAACGGGAACCTGTATTTCCAAATGTTTGAAGATCTTTTAATTGCTTTGGAGAATTTAGAAGAGCAAGATCGCAAGAAGAGAGGTAAGCTAGCGTTTGGAAGCGGAAACTGAGAATTGGGGAACTAAAAATAGCCGCTGTCTCTATATACCTCTTACTAAACGAGTTCGCAGTCCGTACTGTAAGTTACGGACCGAGTTTTTTCCCGCTCGGCGGAAAAAAGGAAGATCCGTAACTTACAGTACGGACCGAGAAAACGAGGTTAGTAAGATATTTATTACATCTCTGGGTTCAAAGAGACATTTTGCATGGCGACTAAATTTAGCGGGCCGTACAGTAGAGTACGGCCCGCTAAATTGACCAATAACAGCGCGCGTACTAACTGAGAGATAAAGTATATTACTAACCTCATTTTGAAGTTGGTAATTCAAAGGAATTTTTGCTCTGAAACGAGGTTGGTAAGGCTAATTTGCATGCATACCAAATAATTTTAAACTGGCAGGTATTTGTGGAAAGGGTCTATGGTCTGCATGAAAATTAAGCCCCGAGATAAGAAAATGGTTGTTTGTGAGATGTATTTTCCTCAGAAATGTTTCAGTACTGTCTGTCACAATGGACATATCCCCTCTGAAGTGCGATTTCCTTAAAATTTATCAAACTCGTCAGCTCACGGACCTACATTTAAGCATAAGCCTGTCAGTTAAATAATTTGACGACTGAAATTGCAGCTTTCTAGTAAACCAGCGTCATAGGTCCTACACAAATTACGGGTTCAAGATGTCTTCCTTCCGTTTGTACTTTTCTCTGTTTATTTTGCCTTTGTTTGTTTGTTTGTTTGTTTTTTTTTTTAGATCACGACGCTTCCACCTCCTACTGTGCTCGTTACTTCCGTTTGTTTGCTGTTCAAGTTGCACTGCATTTCTTCCAAGAAGTTAGCAAAGGTGAAGGATCAGTGGGAGGAAAAAAGATAAAACCATCCGGATTGAGGTGAGAAGAGACAGATTTGTTTTGTCAGTGTTTAAGGTGAAATCAGTGTTATTAGTTTACTACGCAGTTGTGGGGTTTTCACCTAATAGGCCAGGTAAAACGAAGCACCCTATAATTCGCCCCCTCAAGTGTGGACATTATTAGCGGCCTTTGTACAGACTCCCACTGGAAGGGTCTGACCGCGGATGAAAGGGCCAAGAGAGAACTGGCTGAGAATATAGTGGCCGAGGGAGAAAGAGCTTTCTCTTTGCCCCGTCCTCGACTAGAGAGCCTGTTCACAGGCTATGAAACTATCGAGAAAATAAAGAGAAATTACTACCGTGTTCTGACGTTGTCAAGTAGTTTGAAAAAAGACCAAGTGTCTATGTCATTGACAATTACTTAATGAGACTTAATGAGAGTAATTGAGAACTATTTTGTGAGACTAAGAGTTGTGAAAAATTTTGTCTACCTCTAGATTACCTTTCCGTGGTCCTGACAATAACACGGACCCAGTTCCTGCATTCACTCCCGTCTCGTCCTGGGTAAACCTTGACCGGGATCAGTTGAAATCATGCCTGGACCCTAGCCAGCTGAAGAAGTCACCCACAAGTGCAAATTCCAACGAACAGACAAAGCGTTTTCAGCTCACCTGCCAGCTCGCTGTTAACTCTGTTGCTTATTGTAAGACGTTCTTTCTCCCTGAGGACTTTGTTGCATTTCGTTTTCCTTTTATCAACATGGATGTTCATGAATCACTGCGCCCTGGGATGGTGCGAGTCACTGGAGCAGCCATAGAAAAGGAGTTTGCACAGTTTGCGTTCAGTTTACTGCTGGAAATTCTCGACGCTTGTCTGGTGAGTGATTCTTCCACTTACAATGTCTGCAAAACCCAACTTTCTTTTGCAGACGTTTAGTCCCATGTAACATCACCTTATTTGCAGTCAGTGATTTAGCTGATTCCTGTACCAGTTTTTGACAGGAACTCTCCTAGGTAACGTTTCCAGTACAGTACAAGTTTTTTCATTCTTTTTTTTTTTTTTCATTCGAGAACTTTTGGATCTACAACGTTGTAAATGGGACGCTTTTAACAATTTTTTCTCCTAGGATGGAAGGAAGCGAGAAATTTACAAACTCTTCATCGTGTCCAAGGATACCTTAAAAGCGCAGGTAAGCAGCAGTTTAGGATAGTAGGTGGAGCAGTGTTTTCAACAAATTCTCAATGGTTGTCCTTTTATTCATTCATCTTATTCGTCCACTTTCTGGAATTTTAATCGAAGGCACTCCACTTTCAGCACTGCGACAGCCATCAATTTCTCGTAGTTTCGAAGGGTGCTTACTGAATAAAATATGGTTTGCACAACATAGCCTCAGGTTATACATTAAGAATGATTTGCTATTGAAACTCTAAAGGGAGATATTTATTTGTTGAAGTAAGAGGACCACTGAACCGTGTTGTGAGCTTTTTTTTTTCACTTTCTTATTTACAAATTATAATTTAGAACAATTTAAACATAGCTGATTACTTGAGATATCGAGAGGTCGATGAATAAATTACTTAACTAGAATGGCAAACTAAACGCTTTTGAAATTTATAGTAGTTTATAGTGTTTTTCTTTCTTCTTAATATTATGATCTTTTTCTAGGTTGGGAAGCTACTGGTGTTCCTGTTGAATCCAAACCGGGACCTCGATCTCTCGTGTTTTGCGCTACATCTTGTTCATCATCCACGCGCTAAAAAGATCATAGAAACAATCCTGACTAGCAGTGGCGGACCAAAGGTAATGCAAGCAAGTAGCACGGCAGGGTATAAAACCTAAGTAACGATATAAATCAGCGTGCAAATTTGCACAGCAAGGTCACGCAACAGTGTAATGCAACAAAGTAACGCAACACCGCCACATTGCAAGAGCGTAAAAAGGTAACGCAACCTCTCCTCGGCCAGGGCGATCGAAACCCAGCTACGTGATACTAAGGTTTGGATTACATTTTACGCTGAAGTTCTTTTAACTTGATTTCTATTATTATTAATATTCTTTTTTTCTGGCCTCAGCTGCGTGAACGTACAGCGGTGTATCTGTTGAAGATTCTCGCTCATCCCGAGCTCACCCAGGAGCAGAGGACAACCTGTGAGAAGTTCAAAGCCATGATGTTATCTCTTAACCTACAGTCCATGCGCTTGAATGCTGGTGACAGCAAAATTACTAATGATGAGGAGGTTAGTGCGACTAACAGGTTTCTACTATTTGGCCAGGTGCTATTTTATTAACTTTCAAAGTTCCTAGTTCCTGTTTTCGCTTCTCCCGCTTCAGTATAGGAGTCCTCTCAGACGGAGAAAAAAACGCTGCTTTGGGACAATTTTTCCAATCAAAGAGTAGCGGCCTAACTTGTTAAATAGTTAATTTAGATCCCAAGAGAACAAAACCGGAGGCAGGCTTTTCAACCTTGTTCATAAGGCGACCTTGTTCATAAGGCGATGTTCGTCCAAATCCTTGTTGACACACTACTTTTCCCAGGCGACACTTTTCCATGCACACGATTCTGTATTATAAAATTGACGTGGAGTGGAAACCTCGTCTTGATTGGCAGCTACGGATAAGAAATCCAGGGTTAATGGCTTCTGGAGAAGTCGGTTTTGTTTTGTTTTTGTTTTTGTTTTGTTGTTATTTTATTATATTATCATTGTCGTAAGTTTGACGCGTCAAGCCGCCTGGAGGCAAAGCACACGGGAACGAAATACTATATGTTGATGCTTCACGCCCTAGAGTGACATGCTGCTTAATTAAGTAGTTTTGAATCGCAGATGCAGTTGTGGGACTCAGCAGACAAAGCTGGTATGATGCAATGGCAGAAACAGAGATCTGATGCTTATAGAAGGTAACGTGTAGATGACACCAAAACGTTGCTTGTATAAAATGCAGATACGTTAATGTAAACAGTCTCTATGCTGCACACATTCAGGTTGTATTTTAATTGTCTGCGAACTTTTTTTTTATCTTGTCTTACCAGTGTTGTTCGTTTCCACGACGATATTTTGACGGATTGCATAGAGACCGAGTGGTTCTACAATGTTGACTATGAAACAAATGCCACATAAATTTCACGCTGTCGTGAGAACGGCGGCAAATAAAAAGTGCGGGGAGCACCTAAACAAATACAAAACCTAGGAAAACATACAACTAACGATATTTGGGAGTCCACGAAAATCTGTAGCGAGTAATGCCATGTAAGCGATGGAAAAACATGTATCCGCCCAGCGACAAAGCGTGAAAGACTGAGCAAACCAAACATTGCAGTACTTTTGCGCGACATTTTTTTTCCTTTTTACAGACTGGATAAACGAACGGAGGACCTCAGCGAAGCTATCTCGACTGTAGCTAAAGATGTGACCAGAGTGGTGGTAGAGATTCAGGACACAAAGCGCCAGGCCCTTCTAAAGCACACCAGGGACGCGCTTTCTGCCGAGGTGCAGATCCGGAAAAAGTGGCGCCAACTTATCGAGCGGCTCATTCATGAGAGGTAGTGTATGACTTGTGTTGTAAGAGAACAGTAAGGAGAAACCGACCCGCTGAAGGAAAGTATCTTAGAACGGCTCCCTCGCCCCTGTCTTTACTTAGATATGCTAGGTCACGTTTCATATACAAACTAACCAGAGTTATAAATGCTGACCTGAAACGTTGTGCAAACCAGAGCAAAGTTTTGCAAAAAAATGGGGATTACGTATGGTAAACCTAAACAGCGTTATAACAGATGCAAAGACAAACCTGATTACTATTGGGTAGCAAAAACCATGCTTAGCTTTTATGCGTCACGACAGCAGCTTTTCCAGTTCTGCTGGCAACAGGAAAATGACTCAGAAACTATAAGGAATTACATTAAAATATGAGTTTTTAATTGACGTAAACGTAAAATAGATTGACTTAGAGTGTTTCTTACGTAAGGTTACACGAACTGCAAGCAATATCGCGTTAAAATTTATCGACTTTATCGACTACTATAATAATAATAATAATAATAATAATAATAATAATAGTAATAATAATAATAGTAATAATAATAATAGTAATAATAATAATAGTAATAATAATAATAGTAATAATAATAATAGATTTATATAGCGCCATATCTATGGCTCATGGCGCGTTACAGTGAAATGTTTTAAAAATAAAAAAATTTACATTAGAAATTTACATCAGTAATAAGAGATTACTAACAAATAAAATAGCTAAGTTGTGAAGATGAAAATAAAATTAAGAATCGTTTAAGTCTATAAATGAAAACTAACACATTAACTGACTAACTTAACTAATTAAATAAGTAACTAACTAACTGACTAGCTAACCTGTCTAATTTACTAATTAACTAGACTAACCAAAAACTCTAATTATAAAATTTGTTAAAAAGCCTTTTTATCAAATTGTATAAAGACACACCGGGTGTGTCGTTATCCAAGTCTTAAAATTTGATAGCGAGCCACTCTCTCTTATATTGTTCGGAAGAGAGTTCCATAGGCTTGGTGCTACAAAAGAGAAGCACCTATAACCGTAACTTAATAACTTGATAGATGGTACTTTCAGTAATTTTTTGAAGGAAGATCGCAAATTCCTGGTTGGTACATAAGGCTCCAGCAGTTCAGTAATGTAGTCAGGGCCCTGCCCGTTAAGCGCTTTGTAGGTTAGAAGTAGTATTTTATAAGTTATGCGCTGGCTTATTGGGAGCCAGTGTAGCTGCTTTAGGACAGGCTTGATATGATCGTATTTCTTTGTACGAGTAACAACCGAGCGAGCCGCAGCATTCTGGACATTTTATAGGCGATCTATCAATATATACGAAGTTAAGAAAAAAAAGAGAAGTCATTCAAGAGGTCTAATAAACAATTCAAAAAACAAGAATGGTAAGTCTGGGTCCTTCAGATTGCAAGCAGTTTGGTTAATTGAGGAAACATTTGATTTTTCTGTAGATCTGTGTGGTACGATGCTGAGCATTTCCCATCCTCTTGGAGACTGGACCCAACCGAGGGCCCAGACCGCGTGCGGTGTCGTCTTCAGCGTTATCACTTGGACGTCGACGAGAAATATCTCATGGAGGAGTATCGTGGAAAAAGTGAGTGATTTGTTGGTTCTTTTGTGGTACACGAAGTAATAAGTGGCGTGTTTGAACTGACCAGAAAGGGAAGATAGGGTGTGAAAACTCGGCATTTCCTCTGAGCTTTTCAGCCATTAAGTCACAAGCCTCATGTACTACATTTCCGACCTCACCAAGATCTATCAGCAGTGATATTTCTTTTTCGGTGTCTTGCTAATTTGCTTGCAGCCAAAGCTTTTGTCAAGCAAACTATTACTCGCACTGTACCCGCCAATAAGTGTATGCTCTGCCATCATACAGCATTATCTATCTCTCATGTTTTGCTGTTTTTTGCTGTTATTGTTGTTGTTAATTTTTTTTCCTTGTAACCCCTTCTTACTGGAAAGTGCATCTGAAATTCGTATTTCGACAACGTGTAAGAACTCCATACTACAGATCGTCTGGGATTTCATTTTTCTCCTATGGCAAAATGGAAGAAGTAGTGGGAACAAAAAGAATCATATTTCACGTCCACATTTAATGCACTGCTCATTGATTACATGTTGAAGTTCGTTCAACCTTCAACGACGTTTCTGGTTTCATAACTGTTGCGGCCTTTGTGGTTTTCTTAACCAATCCTCCCTGAATGCGACACGCTGTAGGGTATTTTAAACTGAGAATAGAGATGCCTGCAAGTTAATATATTTTTGTCGATTTCTCCTCCCATTAAACGAAGGGAAAAACTATTCTAGAGAAAAGATACTGTTATCATTGTGACTTATTAATGAGTGCTCTTACCTCTGGGCTTCACTGGACGAATTTATTAAACCTAAACGGACGACTGAAATATTTTTAACTCTTCTAGATTATTCTCTGTGACTAAGCAAACTTTTTACATAGGAAAAAATACAGTGTTGTTATCACAATTATCAATGCCTTAATACTGAAATATTGAAATACTATCCAGACCGTTTTGTCCCTAAATTGAAATGAAACACTCAGCGCCGAGTGCTTGTTCCGACGAAAAGTTCGTTGCCCACCATTGAAAAAGAACAAAAATCTCTTTTAAAATGATCTTAACCATCCAGGTTAACAAGTTCCGTCTTTATGCAAATGCTTTTTTTTTATACAATCAAATGATAGCGCACTAACTTGTCACGCTATCAGTTACGTAGAATCTTCATGAAGAAAATTGTGAATAGATTGCGGTCTCAGAGACTGTAACTGGCCATCGACTTCTACTTGATTTCCGACTAAAACTAAAACGAATCAGCTGGAGCACTCTCACCTTCTCGTCATCGCCGTGACATGCAGCGACAGCATCTGCCATTTGAGTGTCACGGAAGGCGGGGAGATTTAGAGTTGTGTGACGACTTCGGCAAAACAAAGTAGCGACGGATCCATTTCAGTGCGTTTTCGAAGTCCCAATCATAAACATTGACGTAAAGTTTGAGCAAGTTCTCTCAGCGGCTCTTGGTAGGCTTGCTTGCAGGTTAATACTAATGAAGTTCTCGTTTGGAAAAATGCTTTTTTCAAAAGCCAAAGATCTCAGTAAAAAGGAAAAAAAATATAAAAAAAAAAAGGAAAAGAAAATCTAAAGTAACGAGATATAAAGTTAAACTTGTGTTGAGAGATTCAGTTCGTTGCCATAATGGTTTTTGTTACTTTTTTGGGGGGATTTTAGAGGTGTACGATTTTCGAGTGGTCAGTGTGCGCCGCATTGTTCACTTTTGCAACCAACTACAACTGCATGTCTCCGCTTTTCTTACTCAACAAGTACCAGGTGTTTCTCGCTGTTTCTCGTTCTTTCTTTTGTGGTACAAAGTACAACAATGTGTCCGTCCGCGGTCACTGTAATTCCAGATACCGACCGAGTCATCTTTCGTACGTATTTCAACGTTCAGTGCGCGATCATGGTTCAGCGAAGGGATGACAAAGTGTTCTGTCGACAGATGAAACGCCATAACTCTAACTGGCAAGGGAAAAACGCGAAGGTGTAAACAGCTCAAACGGTTGCCCTCTTCATCAAAAAATGTAATAGATTCACCGCTACTCCAAACCATGACTTGATTCTCACTTCCGCAAGTGATACATGTTGGCTCTCTCCCGGCGAATTGCAAAACACTGAAATATTTTACTATCGTTCCATCAACCTGATGAACAGCTACCCTGAAACTGGCTTTGCCATTTTGAAAATGTTCCATCAACACAAAAACTTTCTGGTTTCCATTCACTGTCACTGAAATCCCTGTATACTCGATTGGCCGCTTACCAAAGAACCTATCCAGCCTGCCTTCTTTATCAAACACAATTATTAATGAAGAGAAAGTCATTGCATAGATATTGTCGTCTCGGTCAGTAGCTACATCCCCAATGCCATCAAACACAGAAGAAAGGGAGAGCATGAACTTCCCACAGCAATCGAACATTTTGATGGCACTGTTATCTGCCACTATGAATTGACCTTTACTGTTTGTGGTAATGCTATATGGGCATTTAAGCTTCTGGTCCTCTCCTCCTTCCTGTCCAAACGACCTTGGAAAAACACGGAATTCAAAAATGTTTTCACCACGTCGTGTCGAGGGATTAACTTTTCTTTCCTCGATGTTCACGCAAGGCCACGCTTCCAATTCTCTGCTAAGAATTCCGTCAACCACTGTTGTGACTCGGAGGACTACACGATTCACATCACGAACAGACTGAATTATCTGTTCGCGTTCCTCTTTATTGAACCAAGACAAAAACCCTCCCGTCGTCTCAATTTTAAAACTCTTGTTAACGGCTGGCATGGAGTGTAATTCTTCAAGGCACAATTTGCAGTATGCTATGGCCTCTTTGGGATTGTCAATCATCTCCAGTATCGTCGACATTACTCGATATTGCATGGCTAAAATACGATCAGTCGTGCTGAGAGCGACGTTATGGAACGCCTCTGTTGCTTTCATCCTAGCTTCATCAAATCGTTTCTTTGCGTCAGCAAGCGCTCTTTTCCCAGCGGCATTCAAGCTTTCCATGTCCATTGCATGCGAAACTTTTACGTCCGTTTCCAATGATCGTAGGCTAAGTTGTGAGGTTCCCTCCCATGTTCCTTGTGTGACTGTTCCTTGTTCAGTCGCTGTACCCTCTTCGACACTGGGTTTCATGTCCAGCACTTTATACGGGAACACAATACCTTCTTTAAAGATGCTAATACTTGTCAGTAGATCTTTTCTTGACAGTCCATCCAGCTTCGACCTGATGTCGTCGATTTCTCGGACGATCATGTTCCGAAATTGTTGTTCTGTTACGTCGCCTTCTTTCAGCTTCTCCGCTGCCGAATCTCGGCCTTTGTTTAAAAGCAAACCTATTGAAGCTTTTAAAACGGCTGTGAGTATCGATGCCATTTCGTACTCTGATGAAAAGAACCTGAACAGCACTGTTACAGCTTGGCCTTGGATTGACGGACTGTTGTTGCAGAGAGAGAAAATATCAAAACCTTTCGCAGTACCAAAAAGTGAAAGCGGAAGCCCTACTTGGTATTTCGGTTGATTTCATCATCAACCCTCATGCTGTTTAAGTTATCGTATTTCATCTGGGGAACCTTGTGTTGTTACAACCTTCCAATCGTAATATTTCTCTATTCCTTCGTATTTTTTGTCCTTTCGGTAAATTCGCCTGAAGTACAAAGGCGACAGGAGTTTGTTTTGTGGTTGTTATTGCCCTTACGAGTTTTTAGAACCATATTTACTTGTATTTAGTGTGACGACTATTTTCGGCTTATCTATCTTATTGACAGAATTTCAACAGACGCGTAACTTATACTTAACAATCCCATGAAACTTCGCATGATGATTCGATCGTTCCATGGCTCGTCACGCTCACAACAAGGAGGCAGTGCGTGACAAGTGAATAGAAAGGCTGCGCAAGGAGGCCGTTTACGGCCAACGGGGGAGAAAATTGTCTCTGATTGTGTTTTCTTTTCTTCAAATCCTTACATAAACCTCACAAAAATAAAACAACTACTATTCACCAGAAATACAAACAAAAAAAATCACCTAACCGCATAAACAACTTAAGACATTTTTGCGATTTGCCCTAAACGTCATGGTCAACACTTGTTTGGGCATGAAATCTTTAGCACAATTTCGTGACAGGCATGCACTGTTTGTACAACTTGTTACAATTACCTAAAGGGGTTTTTCGTTAATATACCATATTGTGTCGTTGGAATACCCTACTAAATGTGTCCTATCTGTAGCAGGCTTTTAGCTACATGGGCGTCCAAGCGTCCTTTGGATGGCCACTTGTTAAAAGAAATCGTTTGAGTTTTCGTATACTACTCTATATATTGTTCATTGGAGCAGGCCCTATAGCACATTTTGGACGTGCAGTTTTCTTATCCTAGCTAAAAGCCAAAATGACTGCCAAGGTAGTACTGATGCGCTTTGTGACCTCTTGCAGAGTGCAAAGGCAGAGGTACTCCACTCTCGTACCTGTTTGAAGACACTACAACCTCAAACAAGAAAAACGTCTACTACATCTTCGACACTCCTGACACCATTCGGTAAGTAGTGGCTATTGCAAGTGATCCGTTGCCAGGCATTAAGGGCGTTTGTTTCCAATTTGAGTTTAGGTGGGTGGAGTGGGGGGGGGGGGCGAGACTTCTCCGAAGGGAGGAGCTTATTTAGATATTTATTTGTACCATATAATTTCTTTTTGGCTTCTTTGAAGCCTTCACAAAGAGCTAGGCAATATTCCTATTCTCGGTTTTGGACTGGAACTAGCTTGTAATGGAGGCTCATGCGGGGGAATATCATTGGAAAGAGTTGAATTCCATTTGCATTTCAAACATCTCACCCGCATTAGCCTCAGTTGCACGCTAGTTCCAATCCAATACCGAGAATACAAAAATGGTTTATTACGAAACAATTCACAGGAAAGATTTTACACGTAATGGAATTTACCAATACATGAATTCTAGGAGAAAACTTAAAACATTCGAAAGAAATAAACTTGGTTTTGGTACCTTAATAAATATAATATAAATCCCATTAATTTGCTAACTAACATCTGGGTTGTAATAATCTATATCGATGTCAAATGTAATTCCATTTTTTTTTTCGCCTCCACTTCTATTAAAACTACTTTTGGCAGCTTTCTTCATCACTGTAAGAATATTACGCTGGACAACAAAATCAAAGGCGTTTTATTGATCGGTAAGTAGTTGTCAATGTCTCGAAATTTTGTTGTAGGGCATGTCACGCTAGTTGTTGTCACGCTATTTCGTGTCACGTTGTCTGATGTCATGAGAGAGAGAAGGCGGCACTCTGACTAGAAGTGCAGGTTAAGAATGATCAAGAAATATAATAGACAGAGTTTATGCAGCACCATCAATGTATAAGCTGTGGAGTTCCAAAATTGGCAATGTAATGTTGAAGATTCATTCGTTTAGCGGCTAGAACTATTGCCTTTTCTTATTTCGGAGGATTTCGCCGTCTATATTGTACTTTTTTTCGCTGTTAGACGTTTTTAGCCCGTTTAGCGATCAATTTTTCGTTTATCCTGAAAATAGAAATAAAGATCGTGAAATTGTCCAAGAGAAATTGTCGTGATATGGTTTTCAAAATTCTCCCCACAACCAGAAGTAGGAATGTCTATTAACATCAGGTCTTAGTGGTAAAATGCTGTAACCTCTAAGTTCGGTGACCAATTATTTTGCAGGTGAAAGCCACATGTATTTTGTTGGAGAAGAGGCTATTGCAGATACTGATATCACACAGGTATCGTTTGTATATTATTTGACAGGCTTCATGCAGTCAGTAAACAAATCAGCTGGGTCTCTGGTTACATTACTCGTAGAGTTTTTGATTCCTATGCACCACTTTAAGTCTAGGGGGAACACCCTCGGGTTATGAACGTTGATATGTTGCCACAACGATAAAAGCAAAACCTCGGCCACTTATTGACAGAATCAGTGAAGTTTTCTTGTTGATAACTGAAACACTTAGCCATAAAAAAACTGGAGCAATCTTGAAACGTTTTTCGTTTTCGTTGCTAATTTGGATTGCGCCTGGGAAGTCAGGCAATCCCACTTTCGTTACCTTGTTTTGATTAATGCAATTCAATAAACATGCACATTTTATTGTGATTCGGATTGCTATCATTGTGGGTGGGCACGGGTATTTTTTTACATTAATTTAAGCTAATTAAGACTTCTCAGTTTAATGTACCTTCCTTTTCGTTGTGCTTGTAGATTTTGCTCGGTAACAAAGACGCCATTTCTATTTCTTGGTCATACGAAGAAATTCAAGAAATTCGAACCAGACGACATTCGCTTCAGGTAGAAAACTACAAGATCCTAAGTATTTTGAGGCGGGTTTCAAACATTCTTTCGGTTTCCGATCGCGAACCCTGGGAGCGCTGTCACGATATAATGCCTCTCTCTTCTCAGGTCTGGGGCTAACCATTAAATGCATTCAGAGAAGCATGCCAAGCACACGCTCTTCGGGCTCCTTGCGAAGGAGCGTATGATGAGCTATATGAACGTCTTCGTAGGGGGCTTCTTCTAAGAGTGGGGGGAGGGGGAGGGGGAGGGTGGGGTGAAAATATTGCGAGTAATGGACTTCATAATTCGGCATTACCTGTGCGTTGTATAAGTATATTTGGTGTTTTAGTGAAGATTTTCCGCTTCCTTGGCTACGCAGAAACGTCGAATCCAGACGTCCCTCTTATTTTAGGAGGAACGGACTCCTGTAGTCTTTCTTTTTCCTGTCTGCGGGTTCCTTGTTACTCGTTGGCCTTTCTGTCAGTGAATATCTTCAACTAAGGTGAAGATTGCAACCGTCAACGAAACACTGCTGGCATATTTTCTATCAGTTTGTGCTTTAATCATACTTATTTTAAAGGTAACTACTGTCGCACAAACACTGCATATATCCGTAGAGAATCCCTTTCTAATTTTCAATATCCCAATCGCTTCATTAGCACCTGTTGCTAGTTAAGCTAGTCAAGATTACATTTCCGTTGTTCTTAACTAATTGACTGTCCTGCTTAATGAACAGGATAATGGTTTGGAGATTTTCCTCACCACAGGACGGACCTATCTGTTGGCGTTCGACACTAGACAGGTATTTTAGTCGCAATCTCAGTTATTTGCCCGTTTGCGTGATTTTTTTCGTTAAAGCAATAGATGTGCTAATTCTATGACCATTTCTTTGTCTAGCCTTAACACGAATACACCACTCGTTGGTTTGCACCTTTATACCCATGACAATCTAGCATATCAGCTACCCGGTTCTTCCGCAGCCGGCTCTATTGGCTATTTCTAGACTCTCGCGAGATTACCAAATGAAGTGATCAGTTATAAAGAAGGACGACTAAATGCCATTCTTTCTTGTTTCTTTTTTTTTTAACGGCTAAAATATCAGCGATTGCTATTATTTGTTGTTGTTGTTGTTTTTGTGTGTATGTGTTTTTGTTTTGTTTTGTTTTGTTTTGTACAGTTTTTGTTTATTTATTTTATTTTATTATTAATATTGTTTTCTTATAATTACTCTCTTTAGGATCGTGAGATCGTACTGGAGCAGTTTAAACAGAGAAATCTGCCGTGTTATGAAGCACCCCAACAAGACTGTCTCATCGCTTTGACACAAAGGTATGACCACTACAGCGAGGCTAAATGGGCTATCAACGACAACTTGTCCATGAAATGTTACGTCTATAAATATGACGTTGTTCCGACAAATGCATTGCTCATTTCTGAAAGCCAGCTGAACCTTTGCTCTTATCTGGCACTTACTTCGTTGTTGATATATTTCTCTTGTCCCGTGATCCTTACTTAGAGTTGATTTATGGTCAGTTTTCACGTTCAAGACACAGCCGTCTGCGATTTTGTCATATCCATTTGTGTTAAATTAGTCGTTGTATCTGCCTTTTAAGCAAATTGTCATATCGCTTGTAGAGTCCTTGATTCTTGTCACCCATTCAAACCCTTGGGAGATTGCACTTCCAAGTACTTGTCATGTGAGCATGACGCAATGAGAGTACATCACGATACTAAAGAGATTTCAATGATAAAATTTTTGCGAATTATATCCAAATCCAGCGAACGATAAAGGGAGTTTAAGTAGCCACGACGGCGAGGCCGACGATAACTTCAGCTCAAAATTTTACCTTCTAATGTCAAGTCATTTAGTTTGTTTCTCTTTGTCAAATCTTGAAACTCAATATCGAACACAACGTAAAATTCGAAATATAAATTTTAAAAAATTATCCGTCGTGGTTCGCGATCTCTACACAACGCAGAATTGAATTTTATCATTTCAAGTTTGTTTACAGAGGACGGGAAAAAAAAAGATAAACCAAGAATTATAGCGCACGCGCACAAACATTGTATTGCTCATTAAGTATTGATTTTGTTTAGCGACGTTGCTGTTGCTGTTTTTGCTCCCTACTTAAAATTCCACGGTCCTTACGTATGTGGTACAAAAACGTCTCCCATGTCAGTCTAACTGCGTACTGTTTGTCGTCTCCAGGTGGCGTTTTGGCCAAATGACCAACTTTCAGTACCTCACTGAGTTAAACAAGATGGCGGGCCGCTCATTCAATGACCTCATGCAGTATCCCGTCTTCCCTTTCGTGCTGGCCGACTTTGGTCACGAGGTGTTGGACCTCACTGACGACAACAGTTTTCGGTATTGCTATTCTACTGTTTTTCGCTCTGCCAATAATAATAAACGTTCAGTGTTATACTTAAATGATCACGCCAGGTTAACCTACGAAGGAGAGCGATATTCTTGACAATCTCAACAGTGTTTGCACGGTTTGACATAGGGACCATCATGACGCCAACGAAACTTGTTTAACTAAATCGTGTTTAGGTTTTTTTCCCAGTTTTGCGATTGCGCTGTGCAGTAATTTTGAGAGAACCAATTTCAAATCACCTTATTAACAAATTGTAAACAAACAGGTGTTTACCTTGTTAAGTCGTAGGGTTTGCACAGTATGAGCAACCAATTTTTAACGTCTTTAATTAAACTACTTGTAAACATGTGTAACCTGCTGTGTAAATGGGGTATTACCGACGAACTTTCTCTATGGGATTGAATTTGGTTTTATCATGACTAGCCTGCGTAGCAGCCGTTTCTTTTCCTTTCATCGAACAAGCGAGCGAGCAAGGGGGCGAGTGAAGAAGTGCGCCTGGGGTGAGCAAAAAGTTAGGGAGAACTTGGAAGGGGTTGGGGAGAAAAAGATAAAATTACCATTTATTCATTTATTCATTTATTCACTCATTCGTTGATTTATTCATTTTAGGTGAAATGTTTGAAAGAGAGTTATGCCTTTTTCTTTTTTTTTTTCTTTTAGTGACCTTTCCCGTCCCATTGCCGTTCAAAATCAATCAAAGGAACGTAAATACAGAGAGAACTTTAGGGTAAGTACTTTCATCATTTTACCGGATAAAGTAGTCAGTTAAAAGCAAGAGCAAAGAGAGCGAGTAATTTATTAACCACTACTATACTAAATGATATATCAGTCATTACTATAGCCTGTTGGAGCCGACTAGCGGCCGCATGAGCGAACTGATGTTGTCACGTGACTCGGTAGAAGAAGTTTTGTTTTTGCTATGTTCTTTTGTGATAAGTTTTTGTACGTTTCCCACCGTTTATCGCACAGAATATGTGAGTATCAGGTTTACAATTCCCTATAACTCCAATGTGCTGTTAATTTAGGTTTTCTTTGTTCAGTTTTTGCCGTAGGCGTAGATCTTTTCGAGAAATAATGGAAATATGTCTCGTAATTTAAAAGTTGTACATGATCATGAGATGATCTGGAATAAAAAGCGTTGTGTTCGTCAAATATGCGTCAAAGAACCCCTTTGCGAGTTGTCCTCAACATAACCCACTAAAGACCCGTGTTTGACCACATTTCCAAACACAGAGAAGAGAGTTTAGATACGACGCGTAACGGGATATTTTTGATCAGCGTTGAGGTATTTGGAAACGTGATCAAGTCTGATATGTTTTCTCAATCGAAACTAAAACTAAGGACAAAACGGAGAAACTCGTGTACCTGCATGCCGTAATGTATGCATATTACCCGAGCAATATTTTTTTGATTTTATGTTTTGATGGCGTTACCGTGTCACTCGTTAGCTCTGGTGTGTATGACGTGACGTTGTTTCTGTTGACAGTGGTTACAAGAAGAGTATAAACGTGCGAATGAGGAGGACCCCATGTCAGCTCCCTATCACTACGGATGTCATTATTCTAACAGCGGGACTGTTCTTCACTTCCTTGTGCGGCTGCCTCCATTTACCAAGATGTTTTTACAGTATCAAGGTATTCGCCGTAATGACCACAGGCTTAAAATGTTTCTGATAAAAATGGCGCCAAGCTTTATCCTTCTCCGGGGCTCTAGAACGAAAAAAAGTACCAAAGTAACACTGACAGCCATTGAGAGACAATTTAAGGGTCCTAATTCACAGTGCAGTGCCAATGGCGAAAGGAAATCAGGAATTATAATAGTTACCTCAATTAATGTTTTAAGTTGATACAATCTTACCGTATTTCCGTTGTCGCCATTGTTTCTATTTCTTACGTCATTTGGCTTGACGTGTTTAGCAATAAACTTACTTGAAATAATACCAATAATCCAGTGATGTTATTTAGATCCCTCGTCGAGCGACTTAACTGATGTTTTCAATTTCCTCGTCTCTGTTAGATCGCAGTTTTGATATCCCAGATCGGACGTTTCACTCTATGGCGACCACTTGGCGTCTGTCATCTTTTGAATCCGCCACTGATGTCAAAGAACTTATCCCAGACTTCTTCTTTCTTCCCGAATTCCTCGAGAACACCGAAGGTAACATTTCACAAAAGAGATCATTTGTGATCTTTTACGGCGAAAACAATGTTGTAAGCCTCGCCCGCGCTACTCCGTATAAAATGTATAAAATTGAAAATCTTGTTTTGACTCTGATAATACATCAAGTGTTTCCCGTTCACACTAATCCACCGTCAGTGGTCATCTTGGACCTGTGCTTGAGGAAACCTTGGTCTCGTTTACGAAAAGCCCCGTTTTCAAAATGTCCTCCGTCCGCACTAAAAAGCAAAACCGGCATTTTCCAATTCCTTCCGTCTTCTAAGAGCTCCGTTGTCCAGATGGATTAGTGTGGACGGTAGATCTTACCAGAGAAATAAAACTGCGTTTTCAAATTTCTTCAGTGTAGTGTAGGAGGGGCCTTATTGATCGGTTTTGAATCAGTCATTTTGGAATATGAACATCTCTGGGGACGACTGAAAACTGTCTTTGAATGTACAATATTGCGGCCGTCAATTTACAACCTTCGATGGACATTCTTGCACTACTGGCAAAGGTTCTATTCGTGTCGGGAAAACTTGAGAATCATGACATACTGCATCAAACAGATATACTCACAACAATTGAAGGCCTCTACCAGATCACAATACACTTCTCTAGAAAGTGTTTTTTACCAACACTGTTCGATGATGGTACAAGAGTCAACGAATGTTGCTTTTTTTCGTCATCTTTATCACCGTTATTGATTCGTTTCAGGATTCGATTTTGGCCTTCGTCAAAATGGTCAACGTGTTATGGACGTGGGTGTTCCGCTGTGGGCTAAAGGCAGCACAAGACTGTTTATTTTAATACATCGACAGGTAAGCCGCATATGTGATTATTCTCGAGTTTCTCCATAACAAGTGACAATCAGGGAAAGGAGAAAGTTGTGACAATTGTGCAAATCACTGTTTCTTTGTACCGTTATGAATTTGATGCACAATTAGACTTTTTGAGGGTACTACATTGCTACTGAAAACTATAGAAAAGAGCATGTTGAAATCATGAACAGAGAGGATATTACATGGCCGCACGGGGATACAAATTTTATCTTCGAGTGGTGAACGTATCTCTGAGAGAGATACTTTCAGCACGAGAAGATAAAATCCGTATCCCCAAGCGGCCATGTAATGTTCTGTTTATTTTATAGATA
>OMLO01000148.1_pt1 | contig 36321 bp, 22 predicted proteins | sample 1674811 | NCBI WGS metagenome assembly OMLO01 (sample SAMN06265003, study PRJEB25207) | coral metagenome | isolation source: Coral host | place: Mexico:La Bocana,Puerto Morelos, Mexico | collected 2008-11-13
GAGTACAAATATCGTGTGATATTTGTACTCGTTTCGCGCGTTATTTGTACTCTACGAAGCAGTGTTGGATAATAAAATATTAAATTCATAATTAACGCGTGGAAGCTACTCAAAGTAAAGTGAGGCAATCTGCAACTTGAGAATCTTTGCCGAAAAAAAAGTATATTTTTCTCGTGCTTTAAAAATGGTCTTTCTTGTTTACATCTTTACAGGCTATGGACTAACATGACAGATAAAGACTTTGAGGTACTTCAGACTGCGCTATCTCCGGAAGTATCCGAATCGGAGGAACAGGTATACTGTTTTAAACACTACTGATCAGTAACAAGTAGCAGATATCTGCTATGTCAAGCCTGTGAAAGTTGGGTCTAAATTAGACTGCAAAACAGTCGTATTTTTGCGAACGCGAACGACGGTTAAACTTCGAATGAAAGGTCTGGAGCGAGTGTAAAAACAGCGAGGGAGAATGGAGAGAGACGCTAAAAGATATCGTGCGCTTCACACACGAGGATCGCGCTTACGGCGCTTTGCGCCTTTCGAAGACGTCGGAAAACGACTGTTTTGCATTGTAGATCTAAATAAGGCGGGAATTATTAGTTCTTCGGCAGCATTCGGAAGCACCCTCTAAGCCCAAAACTTCTCATTATCCTTTGATCGCTGACTTACAGTTACTGTTAAAGGACATTTGATTATTTAATCTATGTTTGCTTGTTTCTTAGGGCTGGGAAGAAATCACAGACGCTGCCATTACGCACCTATTGCGGACCTGTCTAGCGAAAAGTGCTAAAGATCAAGCCGGTTTGTACCTCTTTTGAAACCACTCTTTCATTCTGGCAATCAGCGTTTTTGGTGGCTATTTTTTCAACGATAATCAAAGCCCTTTGCTTTCGCTTGTAGTTGGTGTTTCCGCCATGAAGATTCCTACAGATACTAGCAAACTAAAGAAACACATCGCTTTGATGTGTGACCGCCTTAACAAAGGCGGCAAGCTTGATTTGTCGATGTCATCACAGACAGGGGAGCCCCCTGTTCAGCAGCAGCAACAGAAGGCAGTCAACCACCTTGAACCACTGAGCGAAATCCAGGAGGAAGAAGACGAGACAGGTAACTCTCAATACTAATCAGCAGCTTGTTTCTCCTTACAAGTTTAATATATTGTCAAACCTAGAGGTAATGAGAAATAAGAAATTTATCAACTAGGGTGTGTTAAATCTATAAACCAGGAAATTCTCCGTCCTCATTGTCCTAGTATAACAGTAAGGATTTAAGGAGAATTTACATTCTAAGCTTGGTCTTTTCTTACAGATAGCTCATCCTCGCCCTCTACAGCCGACGATGACCGCTCGTCGGAGATCTCGGGCACGGAGGCTGTGTCGAGCGGCGGGAAACTACCTCAGCGCTTACCGCAACTGAATCACTCCAGGAAACCTCTTCCAGACTTGAACAAGAGAGTGCTAGTGACACCTGGGTCTGAGGAGGAAAGTATGGTGCTCAAGGGGATTGGGGCGGCTTCCGTTGCGAATGGTTTGCCCGATGATCACGAAAGAGCGTTGTAAATCAGATTAACTACTCTTCGAATTGACACACAACGTGACACAGTCATTTTTGGTTTGGTTGTTACGCAAAATCACGCAGTTTTCACACAACGTCGCGCAGTCTATTCTCAAAACGTCTCTTTAGGAGTTGTCACGCAACGTTGTGTAACGTACTAAGGAACAGTCTAAGGAAGTCTAAGGAACAGTCTTTCTCATACATGAAAAAGTGCTCGATTCTGAGTGGCTGAGCAGTGCAGTTCAAGTGTAACACTAGTGCAAAAAGGGTAACACCTAGTGCAAATTACACATCGAAATTCTGGGTTATGATTGGCTGAAAGGTAATATGAACTTTTCTAAGCCAATGATATCACATAAAATGATGACGAAAATTTTTGTGCGGAAAGTTTGAAAAAAGTTTTCTCGAATGGGAAAAACAGGCTTTAAGAAAGGTCTTCCGTTACTTCCTCTAGGCACGTTTTTCATGTTTTTATTTTTAATAAGTAATCATACGGTTTTTCTAGTTCAGTTTGAAGTTAGCCTGCACTTGTGAGTCTTTCAAAAAGCTGAAACTGATCGAACTCGGCCAAGCAGCTCATGCAACTTCTTTTTGAAAAAGTTAAAGTTAAAGTTAAGTGCAAATTAATTCCAAATTTAACTCAAAACTGTATGATTATGTTTACTAATTTCACCATTACATCCATTTTACGTTGATATTCGATATCAGGAGTCATTCATGATGTAAGTAGTGTGTGTGACATAGTATTCGGTCATCCTCAACTCGGTACTTAAATGTTTTTTAAGAAGTTCTTGTCATCATGATATAAGTTGCCAATTCGTTTGGAGTAAATTTGTTTTTATAATAATTCATTTAAATGCGTCAAGATTATTTCTCCCTTAAGAGCTCTTTCAGACATAGGTTAGCTCACGATTATCGTGGTGGAAAAGTTGTTTTGTAAAAAGTTGAAGTTAAGATAGGGTGTGCTTGAAATCCACCGTAGGAAAAAAAATAGCGGTTGTACATTTTACCACAATACTTTGCGAACCTAACACAGCCTATAAGTCACAAAGAAAGCCAAACGTTTACAATATTTGTCCCTGTACTAAGGACATTTTATAAATCTTCCGTACAATTTTGGAAACGTTGAGGTTTTCGTTCGCTAAGAATTATGGGTAGATGTACCAGTCGCCATCTTTTTTCCTGCGGACCATTGACGCTAGGTCTTCAAAAAATAATTTAATGTACAGATTAATGTAACACATGATTGTACAGCCTCGTAGAGGACATGAAGGATGTCTGTAAAGTTGTAAAGTTGCAGAATGTTGTACTATAACATAGCTATAACAGTTTCAGCTCGCCTCAACTCGAGTTATTCCGTCGGGTTGTCAGTTCCCACTGATTAATTTTTTTTGTTGATATTTGTTTGCTTGAATATTTATGTGTTTTTGTACCTTGGAAACTTAAATTAAGATTTCCTAGTACAGTTTGAAAAAAAATGTTGTAAATAAGAAAAGTCACTTTAAGTATTGTGACATCCCGTAGCTTACCATCCAGCTTACACTAAAATCCCGCAGTTTATAAATACTGTTAAAATGGACTACTGCTTGATTTATCATGTCGTATTTAGTAGAAGTTTCGTAAGAATCCGTTGCAAACTTAGAACATGTAGACTCGAACTGACTACTGTTCAGGAATAGGAGCCCGCGCGCCTTACGCGAAGTCACTTCCGGGGAGGAACGTAGACCGGTGGAATCAAGCCTAGAAAATATGGGGCCCCAACCGTTTTTTTTCCCAAAAAGGTGTTGGCCAGGGCAAGCGCTACCCAGGGGATTTCTTTGTAAAAATAAGCTGCAAGTTTGTGGTTCCTTATGTTTATGAGTTTGTAGCGAGTTCTAATAAAACTTGGCATACATAACAAATTGGGCATGTTAAATTGATCTATGGAGATAATTGTTTTGTTTATATGAAAAATACTAGAAATTGCTGATATTGCGTGGTCCATTGGCAAGCCGCTGGCAGTGTTTTATTTTTAGATGTTAACATAGCTTGGATACCTCGCAAAAAGACAGCTCAATGATGAGGTGTTAGGTTACACTCTCTTTTTTTACCGTTTTTTTAGAGGTGTGCCTTTATCTTTTTCTAAAGTAGCTAGCAACCGGAAAAAAGGCTGAAGAGCACCTGCTTCCCTGCCGAACAAAGAAAACGGGAGAAACGCCACTCTAGCCGTGAGCGATGAAGGACGGCTGTTCTCGCAGGCTAGGTTGCAAGCCTCAAGTATTCGCAAAGAGCTTGGGCCAGAGCAGTATCCCTGTCTCGCCTCAAATCTCTGACCGTCGTTAAACTGATGTCCCGTAATCCAAAACTGTTTAACGAGTGAAACACCCCGTAAGAAGTACATTTAAATTTTCGAGGGAATGAAAAAAAAGTAGGCTAGATCGATCTTCGATCTACCGATGCCTGGATTACACTTGATCTGCTGATAAAATTATTAATACCCGACCCACCAAGCAATAACTATAAATAACAAGTTTGCTACCTGAATGTCCGTACAACAAAGTTTTATTTTAATTGTAAATTGTAATGCCAGGGCCATATAGTTGTCAATAGGAGGTTTTACTCAGCGATCATATTAGCTTACAGAAACGTTTTTATTGTTAGTGTCCTAAATTTGCCATCATGATGTCCTATAAAATTCTATTGTACAATGGGACGTCAGATAGGTCCTGTTGCACTAACAAAGATGCGTTGGTGATTTTCAAAGCGATTTTTTAACTCATCAAGGCTATCGTATATGCGAATTTTGAACGCTCTGCTTCGTACGAAAACGTTCATGACCAAGTGAGTTTTGAAATGTTCATTTCTATGTTATGAAGTCTGTTTCTTAAAGAAAAGATGTTGCACAAGGTGTGAAAGAGAAATAAAGAGTCTTCTTTCTAGTTTTGGAATATACCCCAGTTATAAAGTGCTTCGAAAATCTAAACCTCGATAAATAATTATATATGTCGCCTTTCACAAGTGCGAAGACTAATTTTGTTATATAACAACATTCAAAGTACTGAAAGCTCGAGTTTCTTCGAGCGAATCGTTATTACGACAATACTATAACTTATGCAATTTTTCCAAATTGAATGCAAGGGTATCTCGCTTGCAGGTTCTCGGGCTCGACTTTCAGCTTTTCCTCGGGTCCGGTCCCCGAGCGTCTCTCACGGAGAGGAATGCGGGCTTCTTTTCCTACCAGCGGCTGGTAATTGAGCCTAACAGGGAACACTAACTAAAACTATTAATGAATAACAGCATAGTGCAGCTAATAACATTTGAATTATCCTAGCCGGGGTTCGAACCCAGGCCTCTTCTATAAACAGCTAAGTCGGATCCAGTTTGCCACGCGGTCCCTTGTCGAATACCCTATATCTTGCGTTATTGGAGGTTATTTAAAGAACCGAGGTCTTTGCTTGCTTACTCCGTTTTTTGGAACCTCACTATGTCAAAACCCGGGGGGACTCCTATACAAAAAGGACGAGAGTGCTCGTTGTGCCTTTAAGCAGGGTCGCATTACTAAGTAACGGGCTCTTACTTTGAGAAGTTAAAAAAGCGGGTGTTCGTCCTAATAAGGTCCACAGGAGAAACTTTCGCTGTACCTTTTAGGCAACCTCGTTCCCAGGGCTTTTCCTTTGAATGTGGGAGGGGCGCCCCTCCCACCTTAAAGGGAAAAACCCGGGAAACGAGGTTGTCTTTTAGGGTACTGACCTGAAAAAAGTCAACGTCCGTTTAATGTGGTTTTTTAAAATTGGTCCTCTTAGGGGTGAAAAAAAATTTCACGCCACGTACCACTCGAGGGCTCTTTTCAAAATTTATGACGTGCAACCCCGTATTATTTATATCAGAGTCTACCTACTAACTACCGCTGGCAAAAAGCCTTGCTGGCGCTGCTAAATATTTGTTTATAAGTCAATTCTATGACTACCTCACGCCGTCTAGACAAAGAAGACGCAGAGCCATTATCTGCTATGCAGTTTAAAATGTCTTGTATTCATGTTCCGTTGCTGATGGATTTTTCCTTTCTCTGGCATCGCCTTGTAATGATATTGTTCCTCAACTCCTCTTGTGTCGTCATTTAAATAGTTTCTTGAGGATCTACAAGCTAGGCCAGGTTTCGTTGAACAACTGACCAACTGTTGCTAGTATGATGAAAGCTACGTAGTGCTGTTTCCTAAGCTAACTTCATCTGCCTTTGTCTTTGTTGAGTCTTCTAATCCACTGATGATTTCTCTTTGTACTAACAGCTGCTACCCGCAGTTTACTCTGAATTAAAGCCAGCTGTTGAAGAATTCAAAACAAAACAAGAATCAGAAAGACTGAAACTGTCTTCTGTATGAGTACTGATAAGGCTATAGCCTCCCACGCAGACGCTCTTTGAGCACGTCACGCAATCTACTTTGGGTTAAAATATTGCGTGACAAGTCCAAAGCCGTCTGTTTTCGTTTCCCAATTCACAGCCACGCAGCGCTTGTTCCGGCTTGGAAGCCGGTGTAGCGTTAGATGCGTGACGATTCGAACAACGCTTGCGAAGTCAAAGCAGTGTTGTATGTTAGTATTTCCCAAAAACTTGTCTTAGTCCAAAAACCCGCTACAAGTTGAATTTAAAATAGAGGAAAAGCGCATGATGACGAGGCAGTAGCGAGGCTTTTGCCACACGTACCAATGATGAGTGCAACTTCGAATTTACTTCCTTTTTTACGCGTGACAAGTTGTAGGAAAATTGATGTCTGTAAGCATGGCAAAAGGACTCTCGTGTTCCGATTGGTTTCTTAAAATCGCACAATTTTGAGCTACAATCGATTACAAATCTGGCGCAAACTGCTTTTAACTATAGAGTAAGCAAAATACATGTAGTCTTTTTTCACTAAATATTAGCTGTAAACTATCAAAAAATATTATATTTTAGTGTCGGTGAACAGTGAATGATATATACCTCGCACTTTTTCAGCTCGATCGGTAAATACCCTCCGCCTATTCACCTCCGTTCTACCTATCGGATAAATTTCTCATATGAACAGGAAATTTAAATTTAAGCTTTTCTTACTCGAACAGAATTACTGCCACCGGATTTAAATTAAAACGAAAATGAAAAGTGTTATTTATACCTTTAGAAAAGAAAGATTCTTAATTTAGTTAGTAATAATTTAGCGGTTTCTGGGGTTAATAATTATCCCAAAACAGAGTTATTATAGTTCTTTTAGAATTATATTCTTAAAAAAAAAAAAAACTTGCTTGTTCTTAGTTCTATATAGTTGCTACAAGGTTAGGATTTCATTATAAGTATTAGAGGTTAGTCAGTCTTAGTACCATAGAATAGTCAAAGCTTAAGTTTGGTTAGATTTATTACACTCAGCCACAACCCTTCGTTTGTCGAGCTGCCATCAAGGGGTAAGCGAGATCTGGAGATCGGAGTCCTAATTTCTTGATTACTGGAAAGCTTCCGATATGAAACTTAGGCCTTGCTGAGCGTGCACACTTTGCTGGAGGGATTTGAAAACAGTGTTTTACAAATGTGTTCCCTTCACACTACGCCGGAGGGATTTAAGACCGCATGGATCAACGGCCATGAGTAAAACTTAGGCAGGGTAATATCATCATTATCGTAACGGCATCATTTACGAAAAGCTTTGGTTTCAAATTCCTCCCACCTAATGTATATGGGGTCTGAAATGTATTCCATTTTCCTCCAATTATTTTCATTGTTATGTACTCCAGATATTTCGACATCCAATATGACGGCTCGTCTGTCCGAGAGAGTGTCCAGTGAATAGTGATTAGTGATTAGTATTTTCTAACAATCTCATTGGCTAATGAGGAGTAGAATAAAATCGCGGAAAATTGCAGATATCTCACCTGTGGAGGACATTTCCACATTTGAATACATTTTGTCCTTTGACTATTCCACACTGTCCCCGCCGGACACCGACAACCAGGTACGCAAGACCTGCTGGGACACGGGACGCTTACGTCATCCTTGTTGTCGCACGTCCGCTGACATACGGGAACGCAGTCGTCAAAAACAGCGCCTCCTTTGCAGGAAACTCCTTACAATCAGGAAAATAGAAACTCAAACTTTATCTTGAAGTTGTTGATTATCTAGTGCAGTGCAATTTACTTTAAAGTGTCGATTATTTTAGATTAAAAAGTATTTTTATCACGGTGCACGTGTAATGCAAAAGCACGGTTCACACTAAACTATAAATTTTACATCTACGTTGTATATTCTTTACTTTTCTTCAGTAGGCCGGGCCAGTTTTGCACTGGTTTATTTTCACTTGTCGAATCTGCACATTTCTACTAACCCTAGAATACGAATGCATTCCTAAAATATGTGTTCCGTTACCCCTAGGATGAAAACGCATTCAACTTCCCTTGGGATATGATGATATTCCGCACTATCATATTGTGATATTTCATTTTGATATTCCACAATGCCAGGGATATAACTGCATTACACCAAGAGATCATACTCTCTTTAGTACACTTAGAGACTTACCACAAGTATTTTTTCTGCCCCAGTTCACTGTGACGCCTTCTCGTCTGCACGCTCGCGCATAAGCCATCACTGCCTCGCATTCACATCGTCTCCCAGAGCACTGACACACATCAGCGATACAGGACCAGAAGAAAGCGTTGGGCTTCACCTTTTTGTGACAGTTTGCAAACTGCTTCTTGATTGGCCAGCAGCGCTTGTGGGCTCGCCAGTAAACCCTTAAACGGTTGAAGCATTTTGAAACAGTGGAGTCTACGGGAGGGGAGGGTGCTTTTTCGCATCCGTGACTCCTGCGACCCAGCGACCAACTCTCCCCAAACTCACGAGCCGACGAAGCAAGCCTGCCGCTTTTCAGCACAAAATCGTCTTTTGAATTGCCGTTGAAATTGCCGCACAGTCCACAGACTTTTCCCTTGAAGCTTTTCGGTACGTGTATCTCGATGAAACCATTGCCATCCCACTGAACTTGCACACCGATGTCAGACAACACAGTGATGGTGAAGCTTCCCTTCGTTATCTGGAATTCAGGGAGATGATAGTACGGTAACTCCACATCAGACTTGTTCACTTTCACCTGTAAGTCCTTGTGTAACACAATGGTTGTGTCACCCAGATGGATCGTAAGAGCCTTGGACCAAGCGTAAACGTTGGTGAATCGCCGCTCCGTACGCATGCGTATGGTAAACTTTTCGCTGACACAGTCCGACGTCAATTGGTAGCGACAAGTGCCTTGAAAGTTGAACATTTGGCCGTCGAATGTTTGGTAGTGTGGGTCTCCATACGACGTACAAACACCAGTCTCTAAAAAATTTGAAACATATCAAAATATGTCATTATAAATGTGTTCCTTTTTTTACAAATATGATCTTAAATGGAGCCAAAACGTCTCTTACATAAGTCATTTTTCTCTGCAGTAGTTACTTTTCAAATTTCGACCATATTTTTCCAAGCGTGGTTTTCTAGTTTCCAAATATGGTCAGTCAATGTGGTGTCACATGACTTCCATATATGGTAGTCGTGTAAATAAAAAAGATGGCGGACGTTTCTGTGCAGTACAAATATGATTATCTCATCGAAAGTCGATCGAAAGGTCATGCAAAGCTTACGCAAAACTACGAGAGGTGAAGCAAAAGCGACCAGGTAGCGTAACTAACAGTCAACTGTTTCAAAAGGAACTTTCTAGGGCGTGTGAATCGGCTAGTACTTTAGGGATCTGCTCGATTGTTCTCAACGACTTATTATCAGGTAAGATATTTGCCTTGTAGCACAATAATAAGTTTTAGTATTAACTGTGCGAGATGTGTGGTGGTGACACAGCAGTATGGTTATTTCAACTCATGCTATCAGTTCAAACAAGTTTAAAATGGAGTCGCTTTCCTTTAACCCGATTCAGACAGGGCTTCTTCTTAAGTCCAATTCACATGTTTGGAGTAGGAAATACCGTAAATTCGTATGTTCACTTAACTTGATTCTTAGGCAGTCAGTGAGCTGACAAGTGGTGATTATCATGGGTAATCAAATGGCGACGGGTGCAATTAGGAAATAATTTCACGCTTGTTTTGTCAATGTTATAATAATTTCCGAGCCTCTATGCAAGGGACATGATTGGAATTTTGACAAATCGCATGTGCAATCATTTTTTAATTTCACGAGTATACTATTTGATAACATTTATATTTCATGAGTAACAAATTACACTTTCAATCGTGGGTGTTAAACTTGTTCATTATATCGAGAAATTTTACGCCAAACGTTGCCAAGGCAATTTGGTAACGCTAAAATGGCGTGCCAAAATTAATGAGTGATTTTTATCCCATAATATTATGAAAGATATTGTACCTACCCTCAATGCACTGCGGGCAGCAACTTCCTGGAACCTGACCTGGTGCCTTGCCCTTCAATAAACAAAAAAAAAGCTAATTTTAATTAAACACCACATAAATTGCTAATCGATAACGTTTTTTCGTAACATTTCGACTTGTTTCTAGTACCAGATCAATCTAAAACCTGATAACTTTGGGAGGTGATGAGAAGTCAAAACGGGTCAGTGATTTTTGATTTGTAAAATATTTCTGTGAGACCAAGGGAAATAAAGCTTGTTGTTGTCTGTATTACCAGCGTTGCATTTCAATTGAGTGGGTTCAAGTGTTTGCATCCCTATCCAAGAGTCATTTGGAATGGAACTGCACCATCATATTTCATTCATCGTGTGGGTCTCGGCATTGATGTCTTCTTGAAATATCGAAGTGGCGCTAATCATAATGAAGTAAAAAACTAGCGTTGTGTTTTGGACACAGTAAGAAAACATCCAAAACTCACTTCAGGGCACTTGAGTGATTCTGTAGAAGTGCATTTTTGAAGTTCGCACGTCACAGTTCCATTTGTACAGCGGCAGATCTGGCAATTTCTCGCGAACCAAGACTCGTTATTCTATAAAGTGATAAAAACAAAACGCAATCAATGTAAATCTAGAACTCGTTGGCAGACGTTGAAGTACTGCGGTATCCTTTGGCCCACTCTATAGCATGTCAGTTTATTTAAGGTTCTTGAGACAGTTCAAGGACACTTTGCGCCACTTTTGAAGCACCTGGAGCTACTTTTGAGCACTTGCTTCCTAGATCGATTTCGTGGCACCCTGAAGTATTTCCGGAACACATCGAAGCACTATGAGCTAGGCTCTTATACCATTTAAAGCACGCTTTGAATCAATTTGAGGTATTCCATTTGAAGTAATTTGGATGGTTTATGTAAGTTGCTAGGAGTGAAGGAATAACACCAATGTATTCATGTTGTTAATTTATCGAGCCTATATCGTGCTTATATCGCAAAACCTTATTCGGGTAAGGGTCATTGATCGTGACATTTAAAATACTTTCGTGAAATCCGAAATGGCGTCAATTTGAAGAAAACACTTTAGAACAAAAACTCCAAAATATTCCCACATTCAGACGGATTCATAATAACAGCGGAAGCCCCTTTAGAGAGCCGGACAGAAAAACTGCTCACATTCCGAGCCCGGCAGTTTCATCTTGCGTTCTCTCCAACGTTTCTCCTGCTTTCAAGAATTGACTTAAGAATTTCCTGTCCGGCTTGGGGACAGGATACAGGCCGTTGCAAAAAAGGTGGTCGTTATTGGAAGGTAGGGGTGAAATATGACGCTTGTATTTTTTGGGGGTTGCAACAATTTTAACTTTAAAAAAATGCCTATATTGTATCATCAAAATAAACAACACAATCAAAGTATATGGAAAAAACAGAAACCAAACAGAAATAGAGACCAACGGCGCGCGGTATGGATCAATTTTCGTCACCTTTCACGATCGAAAAATAGAGTTCTGTACTGATGCACCGTCGTTGAGTAACTGGCTGTTGTTTTGAAGTTAGCTCGGCAATTGGGTGCGTTTTAGTAACCGTTACATAGAGGTTAAAATAAGAGTGAAGGTATGGATTGTCCACCGGGACAAAAAAGTGGCCATTGTAGAAAGATGGCCGTTAGTGGAGGTTCAACTATCGTTATTTATTTTTCAAGATTATTAATACCTGGTGTGTTCTTCCTTCATGAGTGCACGATGAAGATCCTACCAGAAGAAAAAAAAGTGATTCATTAGCTGCCATAGTCTCGTGCAGTCCGACGCACATTCTCTCAATCAATTGCTTAGAGGAAAGCTTTGAAAACAACCCCTTAAGACGTACCGAGATCCTGTTTTGTGGGTGTGGCTTGCAATTTTTCCAAACCGTAAGAGACACCAATTGTAAACCAAAACATCATATTTTATCCTGTCATATTTTTTCAGCTCAATACTCTAAAAGGTACACCTATAGCTCCCACTGTGGACCGTTTGAGGCTGAACACTCTAAGAGGAACCAAAACCGTTTTTTTAAACCCCTAAAATGTACGAAGAGCACCCCCGGTCCATTATATATGGGAGTACTTGCTTGTTGCAAAATGGCGGCCGCTTTGCGTTTTCGAAGGATCTGTGAAGGATTTAGCTAAAGTTTTGAACTACTAGCAGATTTAGTTCATTTTCGCTCGATTCCTAAGCGCGATAGTTAATTCGAGCTTCACCCCCCTCAACTATCACTCCATAGAATCGAGAGCAAATAATCTAGTTGGTTATAGAAGTAGTTGGTAGCGGGTTGGAGATTGGCGCGTTCTTTCGCGCATCGTGGCCAGGAACCACTGAAAACTATTCGATGCTATTTTCTTAATTCATCAGAGCCAAACGTAGCATGCGTAATCTATTCTGATCTCGCGCTCTGCTCTCTCCACTTAACTTCATGGCAGAACATTTCTCATTACGTTAACTGAATGTAAATGTATTCTTTGATAAGTAAGAAAAACGATAATAGTGTAGAAGATAAACTTTTTCATTTAACTTACAACTGCAACTAATTTTATCATCAGAATGTCAATCTGTTTTTCCCTACACACAGCTGTTTGGGGCTATGCCACCGATTAATTTTTGTTACCGACCAAAATAACTCAGCACTGAAAGATCGCGGCTTAAGAAAGAACTCAAGTAAACGGATATTATCACGTACCAGCTGTCTAGAAGGGCATGGTATAAGCAATAGCAGACCTCATTTGTTTAAAATTCTTGTATTAACAAAAGGTGCACTCCGAAACGTGAAGGATCAGCTTTCTGTTGTTTCGTCTTCATGCCGAACACTGATAAGCCATTTATCCGGCCCTAAGCGAGATTAACTCCTAGCTTCTTTTTCGCCTTTTCATAACAAACTACAAAGGGACAAGTCACGGGAATGCTTGTTAGCAATTAACCTATTAGGTATTTAAACATGTTTGCACAAGTGAGCGTATGCTCGGAAACGAACTTGCGCAATGTTGGATAAAATTTGTCCTTGTGGCAGAGTGTTTGTGAAGGGATTGGTTTGATTTTCAGAAGTGACCTTCATCGCAGCAACCATTATTTCATAAAAAACACACAAATCTTCTTGATCCTGTTTTCATTGTCTTCACAGAAAGAAAAGTGATAAATCTACCATTCCAAAAACTAGGTGTGGAGACATGCCAAATCTTTCCTTAGCCCGCCCACGTTACAAATTTGATGTCCACGTGCGAATTGCTTTCGGTCTTGGACACGTTTCTATCCAGTGTCCCATCTTGTTTTGGTTACTTTGCCACGTTTCTTTGTCAAGATTCAAACCAAAGAAATGTTAACGAGAACATTTGTCGTCGCCCTTTTCAGCTGTAATTACTTATACTGAAATTACGTTATCTTCAATACAAACAGACGAGACTCCTCGGCGCCTTCGTTTAGCTTTTAATCTAACCTACTGTTTCATGTTATCCCTCTGGTCATGTTTATGCTTTTAATAAATCCATATTCAGCCACGAAATGTTTGCTACGAAATAATCTATGACAAATGTTCTAAAATTTTCATTTGTTAATACCCCTAGCAATCTATTTTGAATTCCAAGTTTCAGTATACTTAAACGTTTTTCATAACATAGTACATGGCTTTATCGACGCCAATTAGGGCTGGCATAGCCTTAAAACAATAGTGCAGATAGCTGCCGAGAATAAAAGAACAAATCAACTTGAGCCGAGAACGGCACACCCTGTGAGCGCAGCAAATGTTAGCAAAAGTCGATATTAAGATTGAATCGTGCAGTTACAGTTACTTTACCAACAATTAATTATATCAATATTTCAGCCTGAGGCGTTTTGACCATAATTGTTTGTTATATATAGTAATTTGTTTTTCAAACATATTAAATCAATCTGCAAACATAACGTGTGCCAAAGTTTATTATAAACAGGTGAAAATGTCAGACAGGAAATGCAAGTTCCTTTTATTTCTTTCTTGATTTAATTTCACAGATACCTTTGTTAACCTTAACGTCTTTGAAACAGAAATCACTAAACCTTGCTGAAAGTTTTCATTTACAATATTGGGTCAAATGAACGGAAATAAAAAAATGGTGATAATATCAATCAGTCGCAGTGACGCCATTTGCGGTGTGATCAAAAGTTTCTGGGTAAAAGTAGGCGACCGCCCTTTTCGTTGTGCGGCGTTGTTTAATAGCTCAAGCCGTCTTAATGTCGGCGCAATAAATGAATTAGGATAATAAAAGGCTATTATCAAGCGAAGACGCTAATTTCAAGGGGATCATAACTGCCAAGTAGTTTATTATCTCCAAGGAGACTTTGTGGTGTGGCAGTGTTTAGAGAGTTCAAAAGTGTCTGGTGAAGCGGATTTAGTAATTAGATTTTAAATGAGACAGTACCGATTGAGGATCTAAACAAATATTTGTTTTGATATAAATATGAGAAAACAAACACACATTTAGATTAGATTAGGCTGTGAAGGGTTAACAGTTCGAAGGTTTTATCAAAGTCATTCTTGCCATCTTTCACTCCACCGTCCAAATTCGATAGAGTCCATTCAAATCGGTTTCAATTTTGTTGACATCATGTCGATGAAACCTATGTCCGGTACTTTTTAAACGAAAGCTATTGAAATCTTTCCATGTGGTACGGCTAATGATGCTGTACAAAGTGGTTCTGACTGTGAAATCTGTTGATGAAATCCAAGTATGGATTGGGTTTGATTACCGGTCCTTATAAATGAAAGCTGCTTAGAAATTCCGCCCCGGTTTCATGTGGTGCAGTGTGTTTACAAAACACATTTCATTTATCAAAATCGAGAATTTTTACGTTCTGACTCAATTGTGTGTCTACTCATGAAATGATAGGAGTTACATTCGTGCACAAAAAGTGATAGTTTAAACCTTCCTTCTGGATTAGTGTCCACAAAATTTAAGTTCATACGTAGACCACCTTGAAACTCGATAAATCATAATACTTGAGCACTGATTCCGCCGGAAAGAGCAGTGAAGACTTAATAAAGTTTCAAAGTTTGAAAGACCGATCTTCGATCGAAGTAAACCTATTGCTTTGTAAAACGTCGCGATCGTGTTGCAGACACATGTCTGCATTATATCGCTGTAGCTTTCCTTCTCAAAACACCACCTTGGCAACGCCAACAGGCGACCGAGAACTTCTCTGCGACTGTGTTACAGATATCACTCAAATTTAAGCAGGCAGTATGGTTAATTTCTATGTAAAACTCCAAATTTTCATCTGCAAAACAGGCGGTCTGTCTACAATTTCTTATCAGTGTCTATTCACATTATGCGGTGCATCTGCGGTTACCCGCTTTAACTTAAGTCCAAAGATATAAGCTAATCTAAAAAGATTATATCACTTAGTATCCCTATTTTTTCCTGAAGTCAACGTTAAAATTATTCTTACTTCTTGACAGAATACAGGCACGTTTTGCTTTTTCTAAAAGGGTCATTACCTTGATTTTGTTGGCAAACAGGACAACACTGGCCGTTTTGTTCGGTGATGATACCTTTGCACGCGTTTATTCTTGGACAAACTTCTCGTGAGCATTCCACAGACTTGTTCTGAAAAAGGTGATAAACGTGTTAATGGATTTTTTCTTATACAGGACGTGTACGACTTATATAGAGAACTAGTAAAGTTTATTCCTTTGCCAACTCCAGTGCCAATTTTGGGACTAAGAAAAATAGGTTGAAAGAAACTTGGTCTTGGAGAGATTTTTGTCCATACAAGTCTAAACTTCGCTGCCTTGTCCAACGGATTCTGCGATAATCACAGGATCAGACTATTCTTCGGAGATCTGTTTTAACATTGGATTGCATTTTCACTTAGCCGGATCCAGACGCCGCTTTACTTTGATACCGAAACTAATACATGTGAGACAAAGTCCATAACTAGAATATTTTGTTTCACCGGCGGCTTAGGTGATTCCCTTGAAATTAAAGTAAGAAAACTGTACAAACCTTTATGAAGGTCGTCTTTGGGATTCCGTTTTTTAAAAAAAGGAATAAGTAAAATTAATTGATCACCATGCCCTCGAAAGAGATATCGTCTCCTTAAGTTGCCTTATAATCCCTTTGAAATATCAGATCCCAGAGATGCTGTATTTTTGGCTTGGAGAATGGCAGAGTCTCACACTACGCCAGATAAATTTTAAAACGCAGCCGCTTTTCTACGGTTAGGTCTAACACTAATCCATTACGAGAATAGAGCTTTTCCAGCGAAAACGTTCTTCAAACCGGAGAAATTTGAAAACGCCGGTTTTTCGTTTTCGTGTCAGTCAAGAAGGAACTTATGGCGTCACGATAACCCACTGATTTCTCTGACGGAGTAGTTTTGAAACACAAATACAAAATGACTGGTGATTGTTGCGTTTTGAAATTCCTCCGGCGTAGCCTGGGCAGGACCTAAAACAGCTTAAGGAGAAAGAGAATCTTGAAGCATTGTAATCTATAGGTTGTGGGTTATTGACCAAGCTTGTTCTGTCAAGATGGCCGGATATTTGCCTAGTTCATTTTTGCGTGTTTATGGACCGAGACGAAATCGAGGTCCACAAACACGCGAAAAAAAAAAACGAGGTAAGATTAAGATTCGGTTCATCTTGCCCCGTGATCGGAGCTAGCCCGTGATCGGAGCCCGTGTACAGTACAGTCGAAGAAAAGCTTATCATTTAACAATTACTTATTTCGCGCTTGTAGTGCTGTTCACAACTTATCTTCACTGGTACAAAGTTCAGGTTTCTAGTTATTTAATTTCTATGACAATGAAATTGGTCTGGGATTGTTGTTTCTGCAAAACTAAGCTTAAGGTGTAGTAGCTGATGCATGGAGCAAACCCGGTGTGATGCCAATACAGATATATTTCTCCCGCATTCAGATCGGTCTGCACCGAGCAAGCTTGGTTAATATGAGATTTATTAAACGACTTATGATTACGGTAAGCGCGACTTAGAAACCTTACCTGGTCCAATATTTTAACCTTGGCTTATTTTTTGTTATTGGCTTCTTAGTGAATCTTGTGACAAGGGAATAATTAAGGAGACTATATGATTTCTGAGCTTAGTAGTTCCGGTGAACTTTTTTCAATATTGTTGTCCATGGATTTCTTGCTTAAACTACAAAAACGAAAACGCTTCGCTACAAAATAAACTGTTTCGTTCAGTTTTACGAAGATAGAATGAAACTGATTGCATAACGTAGTTCGTGAGAAACATAGCTTTCACATGAACAAGCTGTGCCAACGAAAAGATATCAGAAATATTGGACCAGCACATTAAAATTACCCGTTTGACGTCAATGCTGTCAGTTATTTTTAATGTATAGCTGATAAACAACTTTGGAAAAGAAAATGAAAAAAATACATCAGCTATAATTTCATAAAATAATTTTTTGAACAATCCATGCAACGAATAGTGATAAAATTCAAAGAATGGACATTCATACGGAACTTTCCTTTCTCTAATAACTTTTAATTTTCTTCCAAAGATGATGATAATTTGAAATTTTGTACTTAATGCTCAAAGAGCAGAATCTGTATCTCACGGGGAAAGAAAAGTTTATGACATCACCTTTCGTCATCTGATGGCGCCTTACTCAGCTGGAAACGGCTAATAACTTTCTGGAAAGCCTTGGAGCTAAAAGTTGACCTCAAACCACACTAATATTCAAACACATTTGCTGTTCTATTCTGAAAATTAGCTTCAAGGTTCTTGTCTTTAATGGAATATCTCTCACCCTTCGGGGATTGTGAAAGTTTTCTATCCCTTGGCAAAGTCAAAAGTTAAAAGTACAACAAGAATTTAATCGTCACAGCTGTTGGTATTTGAACGAGTTAAGGGCTGTGAAAGTGTTAAATGATTTTAAGGGTCCAGTTTTTATTTTGGTGTTAAAAGTTACTTGCAAACTGAACTAAACTAAATATTAAGAAAGAACAACAACAAAATTAAAAATATGAACCAAGAGGGGACAAAGCCGGTTACGATAGTGAAGAAAAAACACAAAAAAAGTGGCGAATTGCTTTGCTCTACAGACTCGAGCTTGCGAAAAGTACTTCAGTGGGCAGCTTTATATATAAACAGAATGAAAGCACTCGGTGCTGAATAGCTTAGTTGGAATGACGACACGTCTAATCTGCTGAGAATGAAACCTTTTCTCCTCCCCTTAAAGATCCAAAACAATGAAACACATTAAAGGTGTTCGTGAACAATGAAGTACCTGTGACTTCACGTTTTATCACACACTTACCAACAACGTTAGTTAAAGGTAAGAGGTTTTTTCTTGACATACAAACAGTCAGTCACGAGGCTTTACGGTCAGCTAGTCCAATCGTGAACGTTAAATGACGATAACGTACTTATGTGCGTCAATTTAAGTTCTTCGTTTTCCCACGTGAAGTGATTAGTTATATTCCTATCGAAACTATAGACTAGAGAGCCTTTATTTAAAATGACTAGGGCTTCATCCACAGACTTTAAAGTTAGATTAACCGTGTACAGCATAATGAACAATACCACATGAAAGTATTGCTGAATAGCTTTCATTTGAATGGTCATACACTAGGGTTTCATCCACAGACTTAAAAGTTAGAACCACCTTGTACAGCATAATAAACAGTACCACAATAACACATGAATGTGTCCCTCCTTTTTCATCAACAGGCGCAGGCTTCAAAGTCAGAACCAAGAAAGAGAATCAGACAAGAGAATTGTGCATAACAGCTCTTTGACTTGATCCGGAATATGGCAAGAATGTGCTCATATATTTTTTCAATGATCAAACTTAAGGGCTTTAAAATAGCTGTTATCACTTCAAAGGTCTCAAAAGGTTTAAACATTTTGATCAACACTTAAAATTGTCACTCTTTTTTCTGTTTTCGATGTTTTGTGTTTTCTGATCAAGAACTCAGTGTTAAACGACACTCTGGTTACAATTTTCATTGTAAAAAGAAAAATGCGCTGGGCTACAGGACAGAGCTGCAAAGAAAATTGGCATTATAAAAATGTCTTCGGACAAGTCGAAACTTGTAATGAAGAAATCGCTTTGCAATTGATTGGTCGGAGTTTTTTTTCTAAAGTTATCTTTCAACTCCTATTTGAGGTACATTCCCTTGTATAGAACGGGGGAGCCTTGTAAACAAGATAAGAGTTTCATTAGCGAGAAAAAGAATTACATTTGAAGGAATTTGGAATGAATTCTTCATCTTGCGTGTCAGTAAACTTTTAGGCTTCTGTTTGCTGATTGATATCAAACTTGATTGGAAACTTGACTTCAAGAGGTCACACTCCTTCGTGGTTCGAACAAGAATTTTGCCTTGTCCCGTTCGTTTAAAGCTTGTGTTTACGTATGGACAAAATTTCATTTTCCACAACTAAAGAAATGTTTTTCGAATTTGGAGATTACGTATTTTCCTCGTGTCGGGCGTGTGAGGGTGTTTTGAAGGAACTCACTGACGTAGGAACTCGCACGAAAACGCAATTGGCAAAACAAACAAGGTCCTTTTGTCCTATTTTAATAGTTTCTTTGTTGTTCCATAACATTGATTTCAATAGCAGCTCCTCGGGAATCTTTTTTTAAACCTAAACTTGTTTATACTCTGGATTCTAAATAAAGGTAGAGATATGGAATTTTTCTTCTGATAAGCTGCTATTTGTGTTATGGTTCGAGCACAAATTAACGACTGCTAAAATCCCATTGGATTAATTTCCCTCCAGCTGTGGATATTGTTTTTAGTAATTTTATTGCATGCAATTTCATGGAAGCACCGAGAAATATTTAATTTACCTTCAATTATGGGACCTATCTTATCAACTTTGATCGTGAACGTCATAGTTTGCCAAATGAGATTTCTTCCACTACGAACTTGGGTGAACGTGCCAAAGTAATCCGATTTTTTTTTCCGCCCTAGACTTACCAGAGGAACATGCAATCTACGTTATCATCTTATGGAAACAAATGTTTTTAATCTTGTTGCTGCTGACGTTAATGGAGGCGAGAAGATAACGAATATCAATCAATTTTGACTTAACGTGCACGAAAGAATATTAGCGTGTCGCATGTTCGGAAGGAAGGGTGTGTTTCAAATCATATCTGTCATAATTTGTCTTTCAAACGGAATGAAACTTAAGCTCCGTATTAAAAATTAGAACAAATTCCCAACAAACTTATTTCAGTCATTCTTGCACTTTGGAATTATTTAAGTCATATTGTCTTTAGCCGAAGATTACAGCATTAATCAAGCTACTTTAATATATTTGTTTGCGGTCTACGAACAAGCTGTTGTGATAATTCTTGTTGCCCTCGCGCGGTATTTTCGATATTGAATGTGAAATAACCAAAGGTCAAAACGAGACACGCTAAAAATGCAAACAAGACACTTAACGAGGTACTTTGAAGACACATTTATACCGAGAACGAAATTGTTATATCCATGCTTTTCAAGAAGAGGGTTTGGCATGTATGAGAGCAAATTTCTTCCTAAACTTTGCGAGGTAATTCAAAAAGGCCAAAAGGTCTTCTTCTGGGATATTTTAGTCATCGACCTTTTTGTTAACGATCCTTTCCCACGATCCACTGTCATCCTTTATTACCCTAGATACTTATCAGTCTAGATTTCACTTTCAATTTCGAAGAGGAAGAAGCAAGCTAAGTGGTCAGCAAGTACATTCCTTAAATAGCTGGAACTCTTATGTTTGAAAATGAAACCTCTAGCTTCTCTTTGCAATGGACTTCTTGTGAGTTGTTATCTAGGTTCTTGCAGACTTGCTAACGATAACTGAGGTCATTTAAGAAGTTTGTGCACTTGACTTCGGGCTAAAACCGGTCTTTTCTTTGACACAAGTCAACTACAATGTTTTAAAAATAAATGATGTACCTATCTTCGAAAAAAATCCAAAAAACTCTTACAACGAATATAAAACAAAGCATCAGCATTTAAAACACGTACTCTACTTCAAGCTTCTATTTTAAAGTCAATGACCATCAGGAGAGACCATTGAGGCTTTCCAGAAAACTGGGGGATTCTTCGGTAGTTTATTAGTTAATCCCGACTCGTACAGGGTGCCAGAGGCATTCTTTTGTTTTCAGGCCTACGCCCAAATCGAACCCTCTTCTTCTGCAGTTAACAACTCAATTTTCGCTAATGAAACACAAAGCTGAGAAAAAATTTAAAGTGTGGACATATATTCTGCAGGCAGACGGTACGTTCATGGTGTATAGCGTTACAATATGAGCTTCAGCGTTAAGGGAAACCATGCAATCTCTTTTATGTGGCCCAGGTGACTGCTTACTTTTTTTATCAATAGGAATACTTTGTGAAAAACATTGCTTTCTGGAAGAAGCTGGCTCGTCCTAATAGCTTTTTTTTGTTTTTCAATCAAGTGCAGCCTGAATGATTTTGAAGTGTTTCAACGATTCTACTCGATCGCCATTGTCATGTAATGGACAGCATGAAGGGGGAGCTTTGTAAAGCTAACGTTATTCGCATAACAAATGAGAACTAATTGACTGTAAATAAAAAGCTATGACTACGGCCTTGGAGCACTTCAAGAGTAAATTGATGTTGACGAGGTCGTAATGATCGGAATCACTCTCGACTTTTCCCGATAAGCGAAACAAGAGTTCATTCAGGGCTTATTGTGTTACTTTTTCACTGTTGCCTCGTCGAAAATTTTAGTGTTACAAACCTGACCTATTTTGGGTCGAATTTAGAAACACGAACTGTAGGCTTTATTTAGCTTGTTGCTTTATCTAAATAAAGCATATAACTCGCTCCAAGTGTTTCTTCAATTATGTGCAATTAGATGGCGACCGAAACAACGACGAGCAAAACCGAATAAAACGATCGCGTTTTGAAATGAGATAGACAGAAAATTCGCGCGTGTTTGTTGCTATATTTCCACTAAAACATTGATGAACGAGCCGTTGGCCCAAGACAGAAGTTATCACCAGTAACGTTTCTTCCATCTGAAAAGTAAATACGGCTCTTTGCCTTCTACCCACCGAATGTTTACGTTGAAATTTGAACAGCAATTTTTCCCATTTCCTAATCCTATAAAAACTTCCCTAGCTTTTTATAGACTCGCTTGTCAGTTAGCAATACGGGCATCTCTTATCTTCGAAAAAATGTAACGATCTCGTTGAAAATTCTTTGTCAAGAAAAATCGAAATGGACTCACAAACCTTGCAGCGGCACACAAAGCAAGGATTTCCCGCCAAAATTGGTAGGTTAATGACTTCGTTCTCAACTTCACACGATGCCAGGCTCCCTGGGTGTAAACAAAGTCACCGTTAATGTTGTAGAGTTGCTCTACTGCGGCTTACAACCTAAAAAACAGCTTAACAGCTTAATATTAGGTGACTCACACAAACCTGCTAAGGGTGCTGTACAAGCCACGTAAGGGACGAGAAGTAAAATCGCGAGCGAGCTCAACAGCTGTGAATTAGCTTGCTTTGGGTCGAACATGCCAAAACGCTTTTCCAAAATATAGTCAAACCTAACCCGATTACGACTTCCACTTCACTGCATCTTAAGTGTCCAAGCTTGGGCTTTGTAATGACAATCGAACGTGTGTCTCTCGCTTTTCAACAAATTTCTCCCACTTCCGTCACAAAGACTCGGAAATTTCTAGCCACCCAGGCGCCGGCGCCGCTGAGTAGGAGGAGTGTTGCTGGTTTGATATATGACTTGTACTCCCCGTCCGAGCACGCGAGCGATAATCGATGACCGCATGTCAGTAATCAGTGCGTTCGGCACAAGCTGGCTCATTTCAAACATACCACTGCATAGCTCGATCATTTATCATCGCCACGCACTCAAAACAGGTCAAGCTGTCAACAGAGATTTACATTTCGCGGTCGCAAGTGTGTGTGTGTCATTCCGTTACGTTACTTGCGTTCTAAACTCAATTGTTCTGAACCACGAGGCTTTTTTTTGTGAGTGGTGTTTGTATGTTTGTATTTTTTCCCTTTTCTCTATTTGTCTACCGGATTCTTTGTTTGTTCCCGATTTCAATGGACAAAAGATGTCTGATTTAATCGCGCGCTGTCGCGTTATTGATATAAATCTATATGATCGTACTGCTTCTCAACGATTGCGTCCATATATCTGTCTATCACTGTCGAATTTCAACGCCAAAGGTGACCGATCTGTTTAACAATTCCATCGCACCTGTGTACACAGAGCATCAGGTACATAAGGCGTGCAATTTTGGAAAAAATTCGGCACTAAGTGTCAAGTTTATTCAATTTATTATCATGAATGATCTCTTGAATGCGCGCCGACTGCCTGGCGCCGTCATTACAAGAACCCTAAAAATTGGCTTAATTTTAAACGATTTAAATAAGTCACTTAAAGCTATGAAGACGTGTTTCGCCCGACGCCAAAACATGTATAACCTTGTTAGAGTTACTTTTCTTGTCTCTTTAAGTTCTTCGTATAATTACCCCTTATCGCGTAAATCTCTTAACGGAATAGACATCAACACTGCTCTATAATAACCTCGACACGTTATCTACCGGGAAATAAGTTCAGCCGCAGATCTTGTTATCTGCTTTGAACTGCATGCGCGGCGAATCTTTGCGTTTCCACATCATTGAAATAGTAAAAAAGACAATAACGTATTCGTCTAAAGACGCCATACTGGCGTGGGTGCATCTAACTGCTTTGAAATATTTTATAACTCTTTATAAGGTGTTAAAGTGATAAGAGAAAAAGACAATAACAGAACTGTTGACGACTTTTTGTGTTACCACATAATGATTTTAAAGTATTGCTCGTTTATGTACAAATTTGAAGTAATTTTCGCTAGTTGAATCCACTTATCCGAACTATCAATTCATGCTGTCCCCTTGCTCAAATTTCAAGATGATAGCATCTGTTGTTTCACTGCCTCTCAGCTAATCTCGATCTAATCACGTTTCAGTTGAATTCAAAGCTAGTTTGCCTTCATAGCTTGCACGTTGACATTTGACAAGCTAAGCCCAAAAGATCAGCGCATGTTTCTCTTTATAAATTCGATCTTTATAAAGCCTTTAACGACGGTGACCCTATGCAATAAAATGCCTTGTTAAGATATAACAGACAATTTTTTAGAGTAGTTTTCTGTGATATACATGCAGTTACCAGCCTTCAAAGGTTTATTTCAAAGTGGACGCTTATTTAAAAGATGTAATCGTTGGTTATCAATATAACGACCTCTACGATATTTGTTACTCAGTGGAGTGTTTTTCTGTTATTTCACAAGTTTAATTAGTTATTTACCGTTATCTTCAGCCATTCCGTGACTTCTCGCGGGCACATTTGACTGTTATGATATTAAGGTTGCATATTTGTCGCTTAAATGATATATAGTACTCAACTGACTTCATAGTGATCCCATTCTTGTAGTATATATTATGTACATACTGTTTTTGTTCGACAGGTTTATTTAGCAGTAGAAATTCCACAGCGCGTTCCAAAGGTAACTTTTTTTTTCCAATTTTCTTTTGAGGAGTTAAAGTAATTCTTACATATTACTTCAATATTACTGTCCACTGAAGCCTGCAAAAGGCACGTGCTTGTTTTAATAAATATGGCATAAAAACTAAAAATAAATCGTTTTCACGAATCTTCTCTCAGAACAACCAATTACTGAAATTCTTAATTTTAGTAAGGTAACAAAAAATACTGTGGAAAACAAAATCGCTTTTGGCGGTATTCTGTACGACAAAACGAACATAGCAGTTTATAGAGAATGCTTGATTATTTTACGAGAAGTGTAATATAAGGACTTTTAAATTGATATTCAAATTAACCCACTAGTTTGCCGCAGACCTAAATATCCGTGATATTAACGACGAAATTTATATCAGTTTTAAAAACGTTCTTAAACTTGCTTAAGAGAAACAATTTAGCGCATGATAGGACCTGTTTAACTTTTGTTTCGAAGTTTCACATGTGTGGAAGCGTTATATGTCGCTCTCCATGTCAGCAATGGTCACCGTGACATCAACACTTGCAAGAACGCGAGGCACTCGCTTTGAAAATAGATAAGAGATCTAAATAAAGCAAACAAATGAGCCGGTCTTGATTTGTGAAACCACTTGAACCCGTTAATAACACGTGCCAAGCCAAGGCATGATTTGATACAAATCGTCAATCGAGGAAATGTTGAAGACTTGATCCAAGAATAAATTGAATATCTTGAGGACATAAAACCGCGAAGTATGTGAATCGCTGCACTGGCGTTGTAAAGTTGCTGTTGCCAAGCAACAAAGATTTCATCATCTTCGGCCGATGCCCTGAAAGTCCTTAAAATCCCAATACAAATACAGTGAAAAAAAATCAAAAGTCTTGCAGATAATCAGATTAACCTTTGAAGGATTTTTGCACTGAAAAATTGTAATCCTCTCATAAAACTATTTCAAACTTGCAAGGAGTAATTGGCAATCCTTTTAAGTAATTTAAGCTTTGCTTTCATTTGAGCTAAGTAGCTGGCAATGCCGTGATTTTCTCCCATAGGGGAGGGGTGAGGAGAGCTGTGTTTCTAGCACCATGCCGTTTTCTGCCTTCGCTTTAGTCCCTTTTTAAAGCTCATGTAATTTAACAGGGCTAGAGAGATGTCACCGTGAACATTTGAATGCCATGATTAATTACCAAATTGTATTTATGGGCAACACTCAACTTCCCGTCTAAAACAAAAGGGAATACGAGCTGGTTTATCCCCCGAGTAATAACTAATTGATATCAGAAGTTATTACACGTCTGGCCGTGCAACGTACACACACAGTCTTCTTTACTTTCCCAATCTCATAATTTAATTTTGCGATTGCTCAGTAGTATTTATTTCATTAATTTTCCACATAGTTTATTTACCACAAGAATAAGTTACTGAAGCCGCATTGTTGAAATAAAACTAAGTAACGTTAAGCAATCACTCAGTACGACCAAAAACAAGAAATTTATTGCAGAAACAAACAAAAAAAGCGAAAAGTAGTAAAAAAACGATGTATGAGGACGTTGTTTTTATACGGTTGAGGAATTGAGGGTATTTTCAAACTTCGTAAATTTAAGAGGATTTCATATGATATATAGGTCAGAGTTTACCTCGAAAATCCACATTTATTGCTAATTCCTCAATTGTGAGCTAGTCTACGGAATATTTGAGCCTTAAGGCTAATATAATTTTGACCTTCTCTGGTCATTTCTACAATCAAAGGATGATTCTAGGTGGTCGTAGTTTTGGCGGTGTCTGTTCCTCTTGACGTCACTAACGTTACATGGTCCCACACGAGACGAAAGTTAAAGCGCTTTAGCAGAAGACTATCACGAATTGTGGATACAATGAAGGACACCTGTCAATCATCCACCCAGAGGTATGCCACTTTAGAGCCGTTAACATCAAGAACATAATTGTAAATTGAAGACAGTTTTATGGTGTCCATTGTTTTGGACAGTTACAATTTTCACTTTGATTTTCACTATTTGCATGCGGGTGGCCGAACACAATAGAAAGACGAAACAGGGGCTCATTATTATCGTCAAATAAAACAAGGTAAATAAAGATGTAATGTCACTTTTAACCCCTTTAAAATATTTTAATGCCATCAATGTTATTGATACTGCTATTATTTGACGGTTTGTCTCGACGTTTTGTTTGAGCATTTTATTTTCTTTTATAATCTTCTCTCTTCCTCCGCAAAGTCCGTCAGCGGATGCACATCCAGGTAATACAAGAGGGCGTTTACGTAACCACGACGGTGTCTTGTCATTAGCGTGGACTAGGAATTAATTTTTATTGTACAAGGACTAGATTTTCACGAGTTTCTCAACTCGGTCCGTTTATTTGTCTATCGGTGTAACAGCTAACTCGGCTGAATATGCAAAGATTGCGTTACAAAGAGATAACTTTGACAACTTTTGTTAGCTATTTCCATTGTGTGACTTCTTCTCTACTCGCTCTAACTGCAGTTAGGAAATTCATACTTCCTTCATACAAATCGATATAGACTGACTGAAGTTAACGCAAGCTGAATTATTCGTTGAACGAAAAGCCAATCAGAATGTAGCCATTGTAATATTTGGCAGCTTAAGCAATGAAGACGGCGACCCACAGGACAACGTTAACGCCTACCTTCGAATTTCGCAAATTTCTTGATCTGCCAGTGTGTGTATCGCTCTCAGAACTTGTTCAAGCTAAATATAAAACGCCAGCGTTCATGATTCCAAAGGAAAATAGCAAAAATTTGTCGCCGCCCCTTACGTTCTGCAAAATACGCAGAACTTTGTAATTTCGGAGAGGACGACCAAGAAATGTACAACGATTTACAACGCACGTGCAACGTGCACAGCTATTGTTTTGCTCAATAAACCTTTTGTTTGGTGGCGTTCTCGTTGACCATGCTGTCGTGGTTTGCTCAATCCTCCTTTTGTTGTTTTACTGGGGAGAGATGAGGTATAGAACGCACCCGCAAAACTTCAGCAGAGCAACAATGACTTCTCAGTCTTTTGTTTTGGAATGTTATTGTCGTCCCCATTCGTCGTGCTTTGTATAAATCCCCTAATCAGTATAAGTTAAAGTAAACCTGTAAAGCATCCATAACTTTTCAAAAATTTAACTGACATTAAAATAGGTAGAGAATAATTTTATTTGTTATCTTATCAATGTGCGGTGAAATGAAAAAAAAATGATTTCTTACTTAGTACAAGTCAAAAAGACCAGACGTCTAGGAGGGAGCATCTCGTTTATCGGTTAGACAAATAGCTTGAGCATAGCTTAATACAATTTGTAACATGGTTACGTAGTCTGCAAACCAATGAATCTGCAGAACAACACACAGCTATCTTAAAATAACAACGTGAAAACGTATCTGCGCGACACGCCTGTGAGTGAACTCGTATTTGACTTGTTTCGAAACATGAGTGAGAAAGAAGCAGAAACCATGCCATCTAAAACTAAAATGCGCAATCTTCCTGTTCTCGCCCCCTTTGCTGTGGCTGTCTTGTTTGGATCTTTTCCTGCATTGTTCCAAAACGCACCTTAAATTCCACATATTTCAGGAAACTGTGCATTGCGAAAATAACTCAAGTTAAGAAAATTAAAGTGGCTGAACTTAAGATTACAGTCTTTAAAGTTGATTCTATGTTTGGAGAATAAATTCACGATCTATATTTATATACACGTCAAAGGAAATATGGGCAAATTTACGGTCTTGCGGTCTAGAATAGATTCCAGTTTTACATCAAAATTTTCTATTGATTTATGGAAAACACAATATATCATTATTTTGCTGAAAAAGACAACCACAAATAAAAAGCGTTATTTAAGATGCCAGCAATGTCTTATTAGTTGCTCTATCTTTCAATATAGTGATCTGCGTCTTAGGATCTTGTCACGAATACATTTCCTACAACAAGGAATTTAATTTACGTGATGACACTTGTTATATCATCACTCGTAAAAATAGACTTACAGCCCTTATTTCATGAGTCAGCAGACAACATTTTAGTACGTATTACAGATGCAGAAGTTAAGAAAATTAAAGTGGCTGAACTTAAGATTACAGTCTTTAAAGTTGATTCTATGTTTGGAGAATAAATTCACGATCTATATTTATATACACGTCAAAGGAAATATGGGCAAATTTACGGTCTTGCGGTCTAGAATAGATTCCAGTTTTACATCAAAATTTTCTATTGATTTATGGAAAACACAATATATCATTATTTTGCTGAAAAAGACAACCACAAATAAAAAGCGTTATTTAAGATGCCAGCAATGTCTTATTAGTTGCTCTATCTTTCAATATAGTGATCTGCGTCTTAGGATCTTGTCACGAATACATTTCCTACAACAAGGAATTTAATTTACGTGATGACACTTGTTATATCATCACTCGTAAAAATAGACTTACAGCCCTTATTTCATGAGTCAGCAGACAACATTTTAGTACTTATTACAGATGCAGACGGTTTATCCTATCATTTGTCTCACTCACGGGACAAAAGGAAGAGTACGCCCTTCCGATTTGTCAGCCCTTTTTATCCTGACTACTATTCTTGCTGAATGACTCCAGAAATACAAATACCCAAGAAATAAGTCGTTAGAGAGCTTAAAGGAGGGTTTCACGGTTCGGCGCATGTCTGTATTATTTATTCTCCTGTGCACGCTTTTGGGCAAAACATCCTACTACGCAAACTAAATGCAACTGTCGACAGCGGCGGTAAAATCCACTAAAACCTTATGAAGAGTTTGGACATCTGCCATTCTGTCACGACTAACTATAGCATGCGAGTGGGGCTTTTAAAGCGATGACATTGATTAGAAGCGAACAAAGGTATTTTGATTTAGAGACATGCGCCGAGCAGTAAAACCCTCCCTTTAGGCCAACCACGACGACAACAGCAACGAGAACACCACCAAACTAAAGTTTTAATGAATAGAACTGTGGCTGTGCACGTTCGTTTTATATTTTTGCATATTTTTTTTGCCGTCTCTGCCAAAACAACAACGTGAAATGACTGTATATTTTGGAAAATGTGAACAACTGTGGCTAATTTTCGGTATTCTCAGCCATACTTGTTTACATGCATACATCGTAATCTTTATTTTCAGCTTCAGATCGTTGAAAAGAAGCGCAGTGATGCTAGTATCTCCGAAAAAAATATAGAAATAACAAACAAACAAACAAATTTTACATATTAAAAACTGGTTAATTGTTTCACTTTCTGCTTAAAAACAGTTAACGTGTCCCCCCTGCGCACTTCATCCGGGAGATTGTTTTGTACGTGAGGTGTTCGATATGCAAAATGCCGGCACTTTTAGCTTTGCATAGATTATAGGAGCAGCTTCTCGAGATAGTAACGCAGATTGGATGATGCAGCACGTTGTAGACGGCACGCTAACTAGCATATTCTGTACTCTCCTTTGCTGTAACGTAACAATATCTAACTTGTGAAGTAAGTTATCATATATACTTGAAGCGTGGAAATGCTTCATTAAACTCGAAACGTGAAAAATATGCGACAAACTTTTCCGCCTTTTTTGGTCATCGCTTCGTTTAGGTTAAGCTGAAATGTCCACATCATCCAGTCGATTGAAAAGTGTAACAAAACAATGATTTGCATTGAAAAATTATTTGCTTTCGCTAGGTGTCATCGTCATCATTGATAATCATCGTTGTCGGGTTCATCATCAGCATCCTCATCGTCACTATCATTAATATCGTCGTTGCCGTCGTCGTCGTCATTATCATCGTAGTCATCATCGTCGTCACCGTCATCGTTCTCGACGTCATCATAAAAATACTATATTCCTCGTGTGAGGCGTTGCACCCGGTTGCTTCTCTAGAAGGGTAGTCAAATTGAACTCACCGTAGTTTCAGCGCATTTGCTGATTTACCTGATCAAGGTGTTAGCCTGATACATAAAACTTTCCCGGAAGACCAGGAGACCAGAATCTAAACGTTTCATGGAAACTCTCGTTGCAAAGCTATCGAAGCTTTTTTTAAATTCCTTTTTTATAGTTTTTAATCATAAATTAATTACATACATTACTGTACTCATATTACATTGGTAATATCACTTACACAGTTTCTGACATTACTTACAATGCAACCGTTACTTACACTGCTACTGCTACTACTACCACTACTCACAATACTATCATAACGTAGCTATCGAAGCTTGATAAAATACACAACACGGAGAGCAAGTCAGCATTGTAGGTAAAGTCTGCATACGAGTCTAAGTGGCCCATCAGGCCGGAGCTTATCCCAGTTTCTGTAGCATTAAGCGATTAGGAATATTGCTACTCCCCCCTGGATGGGATGCTAGCCTATCGCAGGGTTACCCCCAGCATTAAATTTGCCGGTACCCATTTATACACCTGGGTGGAGAGAGGCACTGTGAGAGTTAAGTGTCTTGCCCATGAACATAACACAATGTCCCCGGCCAGGGCTCGAACCCGGACCACTCGATCCGGAGTCGAGCGCACTAACCATGAGGCCACCGCGCCTCCTCCTCAGCATTGTACAGCAACTCATTTTAATACTAAACTTGACGTTTTATACGCTGGGCAACATACATTTTTAAAAGCTACCATTTGAACAACTATTTATATCGTTGGAACGACGTAAAACGGTTTTCAACTATATAGGCTAATGGCAATCGAATTTTACTTACGCAAAATTTCTTTCCTACCAAAAATAGAACATTTAAAAAGGAGTCTTGAAGACTTTTATCAATTCACAGATAAATAAAGCTCACACAAAGGAAGTTGTATTTTGTCGACGGAAACGTGTTTAGGTGTTAATAATTGTTGTCTATCTTCGCATCTTGTTATTCAAGTCCAAAGTAATTATAACTCCACTTGTCGGTACTGTTGGAGTTGTTCTGAGGTTCTCGATAAAGCGTGGATTGCGGCTATCTTTTGTTTTAATTTTATTGTTTTCTGTGAAGACGTGGGTGAAATTCACAGTTTTTTGAATTTCTTATTCCTTCTGCCTTTTCTATTTTCAGAAAATACTTTTAACATTTGAACATTTTAACAATTAAACATTTGTGGTTACCTGTGGTCTTAAAATGACTTGTGGTTCTAAGTTCGTGGAAATACCAAAGCAGCCGACCTAAATAGCATAGCTATCTCAACCTTGCACGTAATAATCTGAAAAATGGCAATTCACGCTTTTTAAGAAAAGGAATTTTTAGTCATGGATAGTAAATTTCGAGGTCTTATTAGAGATTTTTGGGATTCGGGATATTTAGGTTACAAATTTTCAGTGGAGAAATTAATGGGATATGGGATATCTAGATCAGTTGAACGGGATATTGAGAAGAAAAATGGTTAATTTTCGCAATTGGAATAAACGGGATAAGAGATATTTTGGCCAAAAAATTAACGAGATGTGGGAAACTCAGCCCCCCCCCTCCCCCTCCCTAATGCTAAAAACGTAATAGTAATTCTCAGCTAAAAAGAGAACTCAAAATTCAAAATTCGTACAAATATGACTGCTGTAGGCATTTTGGACCCTCATTGATACTATTTATAAGACAATTCCACATTGAAGAACCGTTTATCACAAAACCTGGACGCTGATATTGTATACTGACGCGAAAAACTCTTAAAATAAATAATATATCGAAATTAACGAAACCTGACAGCTAAGGGAGTAAATGGAAAAAAAAACACTTGAACCTTAAAAGGACGTTCTGGTAAGTAATTAATTCCTTAAACCTTATAAGTACTAAAAAATTCATTTTCACAGAACGTGAAGGATTCTAAAATATATAACACGAAGCTTTAAAGTTGTCTTGCCATTATCATTTGAGAATGAACGTTTGTCGTTAGGCAACTAAACTGTCACCTTTATTTAACAGGATGCATTTAAGTGATCGATGAGGCATTGTCGAATATATCCCTATAAATCCTTATGAAAAACAGTAGAAGGCTATTACGAACCTAGAAAATGTCATTTAGTTGGAGGGATTTGTACTCAAAATCGCTAATCTCCTTCAAATATGTCAAAAATTGCTATTACTTTAAAATCCATGTAGGTTTAATTTTAAGCTTGCTTATTTTGGCATGCAAGAGTCGATCAGTACCGTGTTGTGATTTGTTTAAGCTATTCTTAGCACGAATTAGAAGATTACGTGAGGTACGCTGGAACAAGACGAAAACTTATTCATTTTACTGCTGTCCTTCCGTTCTATTCTTAAGTCAAAACGTAACCTTACGCGGCAGAAAATCTTCACTAAAGCATTTTTTATACATTAAGACGGGTTTGAATCGCCAAAATTTGATTTTTTTCTTATCAGTCCGTCTTGAAAGCGAAACGTGGTCACTTCGAATTCTAGCCACGGGCAATTACTTATTGATTCTGCCATACGGCTTTTAGTCGACCTATTACGTCCTTGTCTGGGAATGTAATGTACATTTTCCGTTTGCAAACCGAATCTCATAACTGACTCTTACGACCGTTTAATAGCATTGACTTCAAACATTTTTGGCATATTTTCAATAATTTACCCGACTTGTTTTGATACGTCAAGTCACGTTAAAAGTTCACGAGGATAAACCAGGAAAACTTATTTTGAGTATTAATAAAAAGAACAATTAAATCTTTATACGATAGTTAACGAAGTAGGAGCATTTTCAATCCAAGTAAAATTAAGTAGATTTAACGTCAGATGAATCTCACACTAGCCGCCCACGAAGATGCCATATTTTCAAATCCATGATTCCTCAATATCAAACTTAGTCTTCTAAACTATTGCAGTGATACTTATCCTGGCCTGCCTTATTTCACTGCTCGGACAGTCTTCAAGCCATGTGATATCAGTCCCGGGGTGAACAGGATGATATACAGGCATTGTCGCCTTACATTAGGCACCTGTCAATCAAACATACATGTTTGTCTGTGTGTGGCAACTAACCTTACAAACCGGAAAGATTTATTTTCATGATTACAGCAAACAAAAACTTGGAATATTCAACAGTACATTTTCTCCTTCTCCAAACATTTTATTAATCAGTGTTATGCTGTATTTTAATTTTTAGTATGGGACTTTCAGGCTTTCTTTTACTACGTTAATTTCGTTATTTTCTATAAAAATAAATGAATTTGAAACGAATGGATTGAGCTTCAAGAAGTCATTTCCCTAAATATTTGCAAAGCATTCGAAGTAACAATGCATTTATGAAATTCTGAAATAATTGACTCAAGGGGTTGATCACTGAAGTGGTAATAAATCAATCAAGTATCGTTAAGACCGTCTATTGAATTAATTGTGTCATAATTAGTGATGTGTTTTGGGTAAAGTGCTTGAATAATATATCAATAATTAGTTTAATTATCAGCGATTTATCCGCTGTCAGGTAAAATTTCTGCCCATCTCTCAACTTAAGTCAATTTTTGACTCTCAGACCTCAGTTAATAGCAAAAAACGCACGATTTCTCAATTTCCAGACTAATCATTTTTAGCCACTCAGGCCAAAGGTCACCCTCTACTCTCACTGTGCCGTCTTGCATATCACTGTGGTGGTAGGAAATTTTTAATTTGAGGAAGCCTCGATGCAGAACTTGGCTACAAAGGAAAACACTATGCTATTTAGGGACGTTTCATTTTTTAGTGGGTTATATGTTACAATCTTTGACAGAGTGCTGGGTTGGCTGTGGTAGACAATATCCCACCCAGAGGGAGTAGTGTGGGTTACTTCGTGCTACTGGAACCGTAGACATGTCAAGAGAGACAGACTCACAGGTTAAAGGTTTTTTTAGCCGTTACGAAGTATTACAATCTATCAGGTCTGATAAATGCTATTGTCTTCTGTTGTCTGACGAAGTTTCATAAACTAGTGAAGATATACTTGACAATAAAAGAAAGCAATATGCTATTCTAGAAGGTTGATTTTACATTGGTATAAGGGATTCCAGGGGCAGTTGTGGCCGATTTAGATTTAAGAGATCTTAATGGAAAAAGTCAACCAGAAGTAATCTAATGTTATCTATATTTCCATTAGGTAGAAAAAAAGCCTTAAAAATTTCAGACATTTTCATTGTTGACAAACGTTTCATTTGAATGATAAAAATTAATGGCGACCATGATATATCACAAATCTCATTTTCAAGTCGGTGGAAGTTTTTACCCATATCATTTTTTTAGTTAAAAAAGAAGAGGATTTAAGAGTGAAGATATAAGAAGGCGTTATGTCTGCAGATTTAATATCCTGACATACATATAGTAGCAACATATCAACAGCATGTGGTGCGAGCATTTTCTTCTTTGAATTGTTTAAAAAAAACCTAGAAAGCATTTGTTGTCCTAGTTACGAAATAAACGCGGGCTCCTGGCAAGCATGGGTTTTAATAACATGCAATGCATGAATATCGAGCAAAATAATAAATTGTTATAAATGGGAAGCACTTATTAGATTCTTGGGGGAAAAAGAAAGAAAAAGCACGTCGGAGGGAAAAAAGAAAAGAAAAAAAAGTCGTGAGTTTGCCGCCCGTGTGTTGAACTAACTTAACACATAGGTCCGCAAAGCGTATATGTGTCTAGAGCGTTATGCATTACTGTATTGCGGAGTCAAGGCACTGATTAAAGCGCGATTTTGAGAGGTTTAAATAAGGGACAGAAGAAAGAAATTTATTTTTGCAACAAAGCCAAAATACTTTCCTCTTTTCTGGTTATATTGATGGATGTACTTCATCATGCAAAATAGTCGTAGCCTCAAAGAGGCCTTTGATTCTTATTTCTTTGTGCTGATGTCTACATGACCATGTTCTTTCGGTAACTAGTAATCTATTTACACCGATCATACCCACTCCTATTGAGGTATGGAGATATGGCGGCCACCTTCAGATGAAGAGAAGTAGAATAATGAGCACATAACAAATTGGGAGGGTAGGGAGGGAGAAAATAATCCGAAGGCAGCTACCGGGAACGGAGTACAGGTAAGAAAGTGTAATAGGATAAGGCGACTTCCTACAGAAAATGCTCGAGTCTTCTATCGAAATGATATTGAATTCATGGTGGTGATACCTCTTATACTCGCTTGGGTAAGACCGCTGTAAATAGTAATCTATTTACACCGATCTTACCCACACTCCTATTGAGGTATGGAGATATGGCGGCCACACAGAGGAAAATAACTAGAACGGCAGGTAAAAACAGAATAAACCAGACCACCCACAACACCCAATCTCAAACTTAAAACTAAAGACCTCAAAGAATATAAAAGGGAGGGGGAGGCAAGCAAGAGCATGGCCACTAAGAACTGCTTTAATGAAGTCCTGAGGGATATGCAAGTTATCTGCCGTCATCCCTTGAGCCATCTCAACAGGCGAATTGACAGACTTTACCCAACGCACCAAAGGCTTAACCGCACTTTCTGGGTCAGAAAGGGGTGGTGTAGAAGGGGCAATCTTAAAGCGCTTGGAACGTGGCTACAAGAAGGAAGAAAAGGAAAGGAGATGGCTCAAGGGATGACAGTTTTGAGCCTCAGTAATTCGAGAGGGAATTAGACTCCCTTTCAAAACTGTCATCCCAGTGCGCAGGGCGAAAGGAAAATAGAAGAAACTACAACCATCTCAGGCCGGAAAACACGAACTAAACACCGGCCAAAAGGCAAAAAATATTATAAACATTTCATGCCGGAAAATACATGAAACAAACATCGGCTATGAGGCAAGAAATTAAAATATTTCAGGCCGGAAAAAAAACAGGAAAATAAACATCGGCCAGGAGGCAAGAAATTAGAAACATCTCATGCCGGGAAATACATGAAATAAACATCGGTCATGAGGCAAGAAATTACAAACATCTCATGCCGGGAAATACATGAAATAAACATCGGTCATGAGGCAAGAAATTACAAACATCTCATGCCGGGAAATACATGAAATAAACATC
>OMLO01000149.1_pt1 | contig 36311 bp, 14 predicted proteins | sample 1674811 | NCBI WGS metagenome assembly OMLO01 (sample SAMN06265003, study PRJEB25207) | coral metagenome | isolation source: Coral host | place: Mexico:La Bocana,Puerto Morelos, Mexico | collected 2008-11-13
TTAAGCAAGTAATCGTGACTATAATCATGGTGCTATTATAAGGATTTATAGGGTACAAATAAGGTGCTGTTGCTCCTTAACGAACATGGGGACCCTTCGTTTTTATTTCAAAATTTAAGTTCCTATAACATAAACAATCAGTAGGTAAAGTTTGACAAAAATCTAAGTGTAGGTTCTATTTCAGTGGAATGACCTTAAGTTTCGAAATATGTTCTACTTCACCCACCATTAAATAATATTCTAATTTCCTTTTTATAATCTAGTAACATCTAAATCTAAAGCAACCGAAAGATTGTTTTAAATATACGAAGTTGTGTGAGCTTGGCAGTAGTTTTACTTTTAGTCGTTTTACTTTTCAAGTTTGCCTGACGTTCAATCAAGCAGGATCTTGGTTCACCGCTTTGTAAGTTTATTAATTCATCATTTTCATCACGCGGCGACTGCCCATGCCGAGTGATATTGAACACAACTGAAAAGTTGACCACTTTGTACAGACCGTAACAAAAAATATAGACTTAACTGAACTGAAGAGAACCAAATCTCATGTGTCTACTGACCACCACCGCCGAGGAAAACATTTTAATAGCTAATGGCAAATGAGCTCAAGCTTGAACGGCTTCATACGCACAGCTCCATTAATACAAAATTAATTCCACAGTGCTAGTAATACAACAACAACTCCAGGGTAAAAAAAACAAAGCGATCCTGTAGGCTTGTCTTTAATGTGGCAGAGTTCAACGGTACTTCTCAAGTTTTAGTTATCTCAACTTCACTTTCTGCATGAAGCATGAAGCGATCATAGAATCAAGTGGAATTCCGATTTCTCGAAAACTCGGTTTGTGTAGGCTTTCGATAATTCGAAACAAAAGTGGTTCCCTTGAATTTGGTTCATTGTAATTTTACCCCGGATCAGTCTCGAACTCTCGATTTGTTAAACCAATTTTCATTTCCCTTGCGTGGAGGTACGGTCCACCATTAGGATTCTACTGCAGTGCTACTTAAACTAAATGGGATACTATTAGTCAATCGGAGTTTACCCCCCTTATTGTAGCTTGCCGTCCTTTTAACTCATGATTTAATTTGCTGGCACCGTGGAGTGAAGAGTTAAATAAAGGGGCACTGATCGATGTGCTCGAATTTTCGTTCAATTCCAAATGCCTAGACCTTAAGCTCTAGTGACTGCTTCTTGTTTTCAGCAACGCACTTAATGAGTGAAGCAAAGAGGATGATCTTTGACTTGAAAATTGGCTAACAACAGACCGTCCTTCTATTTTCCCTAGGAATGAAACAATAAACGGTTGTGGACAGGCTAAACTTGGAAAATAAAAATATGTCTTTTTTAATTAGCTGAAAGCATGGAATGCAGTTAAATTAATCTCGTTTGCCACATGTAGTGGTATTGCACCATCTGCAAGGATTTAACATTGCATAGATTCTCAAACCCAGCTAACACGCCGGCGGAAAAGTAATATTTAAAGAAATACTATGAAAATCTGGCAAACTTAGCTCCAGAGTAAGAGTTTAGAAGTCTTGTTCTAGACATATTCTTTCCATTTGTAAAAGCCATGACTATTGCTCACAATTCTTTGATCCTATGAAATAGCCAGATTTGAAAAAGCTTCTTCTGGATTAACTAAAGGACGTTCTTAGGTATTGGGTAACGCCCTGGCTTAATTCTTTGTCAATATTTATTTAGTATTAAAGTTCAGCCAGAACACAGCTAAACCTTCACTTTTGCATATACAGATGCCGTTAAAAATGGTAAACGCATTTGACATTAGGTTAGAATAATTGACCGTTCTGTTTTATTGTTTCAGTAGTCCGAGAAAACACTAGACGTTGATGTCACGAGGCCTCAGTAAGTTATACTGGTGATGTTTTTATTGAACAGCAGACTTCTTATTATAAGGGTAAACACTTAATTGCCTATTCTGAAAAATTCGTGTCCAATGCAACACGCAACACAGAAATAGGATTTGGAAGGTTTTATTTAAATGTCATATTTAACAGTATTTTTCTGTCTTGTTTTCCACTTGGGTCTGTTTACTTATATCTATAAAGTGAAAATATTGAATAATCTAGCAAAACGCCCCAGTTCATAAAAGGCCAAGAGATGACCGACATTGTGGTTTCAATAAAAGGGCGGATCTTATGAAAAGCTACAAGTAGTTTAACCCCTTCCTCTTCATACTCCCATCTCATAAAATATCAAGTGATCAAAACGGACCCGACACGTAGTCGCTCCATGCATTTTAAAACTGCATCTTATTCCTCTAAACATTTCTACATCGCCAATCTTCCTTTGAAGTTTTTACATTTCCTTCGCTTTATCTTTAGAGTCAGAGACTGTGGCGCTGATGGACAAAGCCGGTTCTGTTAGCTTTTTGAAATTTGCGTGTTCTTGGGTGTCCTATAAATTTGAGCAAATAACTAGAAGCTTCCAAACTCCCCTGATTCAGAAGCGAGAACATTACTTATCAACTGACTTTTTCATTTGTCTGCTTGCTAGTCGAGAGATGCGGACTAAGAACTTGGAATAACAACATGGTCATTTCTCAAGTAACCGTCTATCTTGTCCAAGCAAGTGTACTACTGTCTCGTAAAAATACTGCTGCTCTTTTTTTCAGCTTCTCTAATGAAAACCTTTTCCTGAAGACAGAGGGCACAAACAAACCCACGGAATCCTACAATCTCCAAAAAAGGTAATTTTATTTAATATTTATTTCACTTTCCCTGAACTAAAATATTTATATAAATAAAATTTTCATTAGGCAGGGAAACAGCTACAGTCTAGCCAGTTACAATGGATCCTTCATTAATAAGAATTAAACTAAAGCTACTTATTCATAAACAAGAAAATCAAAAGGAAACAAAACAGAAATTCAAAATTGTTAGAAACAACACAACGGTGGACACAAGAGTCCTCGCACCTGGGAAAGATTGTTCTCCAGATTCTTACTGATGTCGTCAACGATCTAGAGCCCTTGTGTAATATAGAAGTAGTAAACGTTTATATGAGGCTTGCTAATAGATGTGGCCTGTGCGTAACTCAGTGGGCAAAACATTCCATGTACGGCACGCACGTATGAAAAATGAGCGTTGATAAGCAATAGTATTTTCGCATAGATATATTAGTAGTATTTTGCTGCTCAGTCATCTATTAAATCTCGTTGATTGTCCAATTACAGGCAGAGTTTTGTTTTCCACGAAACAGCTTTATAGAAAAAAACTCTTTCCAAAAATTCGTGCCAGTATGAAATAGGTAACAGACGGTTAGTTGGAGGCGGGCCTTATAGGTTACATCGCAACAGAAAGAAAACTTCAAAATTACTTTTGTTGCGCGCCGCTGTACGTTTTCAACTCGCTTTAGTAAGCCAATGGACTATAGCGACCATACTTGGGTTGCAAAGCGGAGATTGCACCAGCGGACAAAAGAAAGATAACTTGGCAAGATTCAGACTAATGAGTGAGAATTTGGGCCTTCGGAGGAGAGAGAGGCCGGTCATCAAGCGGTTCTCAAAGACAACATTTCCACCAACATATGTACGTTTTCCATAGTTCCTGTTTCAGACTTACCCAGGACTGCTTTAATTTAAGTCGACTAATACGTAGGATTTGCGAGTGGGTTATCAAACTGACCACTTAGTCTGAGGTTAATTTCCAAACAAACTGTGCTGCAAGGTAACAAATTTTCAGTCTTGTTGAAAGTTACTTTCTGTTTCAGACCAAAATTATAGTGAGTTCAGAACCTCCATACCCACATCTATATCACTCCTCGAATTTTTCGGCTAGCATTGAAAACGGCTTGAGTATCATCATACACTTAAGTAGTTTTGCTAGTAATTAAAACCCTTACTGCAAAAAACAAAGGTCTTTAGCATCACCTTGGGAAAGAAGGAACTTTAAGCATCGCTGTCTGGTGATGGAAGAGCCTCAAAAAACGCACCTGATACAAATTTTTGACCAAAAAAAATCGTTCAAGGGGATCCATGTTCCCCTGAACTGAAAGTCTCGACCGATTTACGATAACTGAAAAAAGAATGTTTCGCAATGAATGTAGAACTTCGCAGTATTTAACTGAACTCTCCCCAGGTGTTCATTTCGATATCTCACTTTAACCGTCTTCAGGTTTTTATCTCTATGGTGCCCTTCTTTCACGTCGCAAAAATAACTTAACAATTGTGATTGTGAAGCGCTGCTTTAAAGCTAGCTGCTTGCTGACGCAAAATTCGCTTTCGCCTACATTAATTCAGCTTCTGGATGCACCAAAAAGAATGAGAAAATAATCCTCCTTTTAGTCATCAATTTCAATGTAGTGTATTTACATTTAGTTGGCTCTTACAATAACAACAAAACTGTCGACATAATTTACCATCAAAACAGCAGGCACAAGTTTAAAGTAGCTAACGACACAAAGGTCAACACATTAGTAGTCAACTGTAATAATATGGAGTGAACATTTCTTATCCCTTTGATGCACTTTGATCCATTTTTCTAACTAAATGGTACGAAAACTTTGTATCCAGTAACACGAGTTTTCAGGCACGGAATCAGCAGTGTGAAGTAAGACACTCTCGCTTGCCGAAAAAAGAATGCTATCTATCGGTGATTTTTATCGTAAATTCGGTGGTGACGCGTCATGTTCCATGCCACATCAAACCTGAGCAGCCCTGTTTTCGATCCAGCCGAAAACACGGTTAAGCTGTTACCATTCCTAGTATCTATTAAGGTACAAGTTCGTGCCTTAGCTCTACATTTTTTATTGTATAATTTTCACAGACCTCAATTTCTTGTATTTTTACTTGATCGTTGAATGGGTGGATAGAATCGCGAGAGAACTGGACGCCAGCGCAGAACTGGAGACTTGACGGTATAGGACGCGGCCAATGGGAACCTATTGGAGAAGCGAAATACAAAAGCGGATTCAGAATTTCAAAACTTGTTGAACACGTTGAAGAACAAAGATTCTCCACTTTGTGTCACGCTTAGTGCAACGCCTTCGCGTCTTGTTAACAAAATTCCTCAAGCGAATAGCCAAGGAACAAATGCATATCCCCCAAAATTAGAAAGGAACACTTGATTTTGGCTTTCTCTCCATTTTTGCAGTTTTTTTTTAGTAGTAGCAGTCGTCTGAGACGACATCCTCGATACCCAAATGTGCAGGTTGTTATTTCCCAAGTTACTCAATTAATCGAACAATATTCCGCTCAAATTTACGTGGCACGATTTATTTAATTAGTCAAGAGGCGGGGCTGTTAACGACAAGGCGAAAACAAGGGAGAGGAATCTAACTAAACCACTTTTTTCCAAAGCTAGATGTCTGAAGTCTCTCTATTCTTTATTTAGCTCGCTTTCGCTCGCCTCCCTGGCCCCACCCCGAAGTGCTTTGCGCTCACTTCGTTCGCTTTTTCTTTCGCGTGTGATGAAAAATAATAGAGAGGCTGTAAACAGTCTATTTTTATCAAGCCAACGACTGATGCACTTGGGAAGCGAGGACAACACTCGTGAAGCTAGATTTTTTTCTCAGCGTGTGACTCAAGCACCTCTCAAGTTTCAGTCGTGACTTGCCACGAAAGCTGCTAGTTCTTAACTCCCTGTGCTCACAGACAAGTTAAAAGAAGATAAATCTTACATTTTCAATTTATTTGTACCGTCGGGTATTTTTTTTACAAAATCCAATAAGATGTTAAATTGCGTTTGTATGTGGAAATTCAAATCATTAAAACAAAATCAGAGATTTTTACCCAATACAAAACGTCCTCGGTATTGTCGTATCCGAAACGTTTTCGATGTCTGTGTGTGGTTTTCAGAATGCTTAAGTTTCCGACGGTAAATATTTTAAGTGCTGGTCGTGACCTAAGATTACATTTTTCCACGGGAGCTTTCAAAATTATGTATTATGTCTTTCTAAGTGTTTTTAAATTGAATTTATAGATTAAAATTTAGCTGGTAGAGGGGACTGTACCAGTTCTAGCCACCAAATGATGGTCTTGACTGAGCCAACAATATTTACTATTCAGATCACGAGAATGTATCCATCTACACTGACCAATACACTGGGCAATCATCCCTACCCCAAGAGGGGTAATGTTTGTTTCGCAGTCTTGAAAACCTTCACAAAACTAAGCACTAAGCCATTTATCGACTTTCTGGCGATCCGAGGGGCATGGGATATTCACCTTTTACTGTATCCTTAGACTTTCTGACTACGAATTTGTTTTAGTGGGATAGTTCTCTGCCAATAAACTGATAACTGACTGACAAAGTCCTGCATTCCTTTGAGTCTACAATTTTTATTCTCTCAAGCACGTCCTTTTCAGACTTTCAAAGTGCTTTACTACTAAGTACACTGAATTCCATTCCTTCGGCTACTGTGTAACTTAACACTGACTGCAGCCGCACATCAGCGAGCGCTGGCAAAAACAATTGTCATTAACTTTCTGTGTAATTGTGTCCGTAAGGCAGAGCAGATCACAGCCAAGAATATTAGAGAGAAATTCAATTCCAGAATTTGTAAAAGGTATTTATTACTCATATCCCTGTCAGTGCCGGTTCAGTTGTTGATACTTTAGGTTGTAGATCAGATGTGTCGATTAACAGTGCCAGAAAGCTAATTTTGTTTCATAGCTGGTGGACAAAGCTTAAAAGGGATAGGACCTATACTGGATTACAAACAGTCCTTATTTTAGCATCAACTTAATTTCTCTCCATTTTTAAAATGAAACTTTATATGAATATGTTGACGATCCTTTGAAGATTCAGGCCATGTAATGGCCACTAACAACTTTGGCTCGGTAGTGGAGAAACCGTAGCAACACGCTGCTTATAAAACACACTAAACAAACATGCAACAGTCAAATGTGTTTAGGAAGGCAATAGAAAGAATGCCAAAAGTAATTCATCTCCATTTTAGCCATATTCAGTTCCAATCCAGAAAACTAACGTGAGTCCTACATGTATCGTCTTTCAATTACGCGTTCCTGACTATTGAGCATTACTTAATCTTCAACATTTGTCTTATTCAAAATATTTGGACAACATTTAATATACCATTTTTCTGGTTTTCAATACACGAACGTTATCTAATTGGTACTGAATTCAGCCTAATCTAATGTGCCAATTTATTTTGGTCGAGTCTTCAGTGTTTAAAGGATACCGAAGGTCGACCTTTATACTGAAAGTCGAGACGTCAAAAAAATTGCAATAATGGTTGAAGTGAATCTAATAAGCGTTTTATTACACAGTAGCAACTAATCCTCGGCTGGGCTCAATAAAAGCAATGAGACTGTAAATGTAAATATCCATCTATGTGAATGTCATATGTTGCGGTTGCCTTGAGTTATGCACCAGGAGTCCACCCAGCCATCGGTAAATTTCTGACACTGACAAATACATCATGCAGCGTTGAAAAACTCCCTTTTAGTAAAAATCGCCGTCAGTCCGTCCATGCATGTAATGTAAATTTCGAATTCTCAGTTGAAAAATTTGTTGATTTAGTCACAGAATTCACCAGTTAAGCTGTTCGGTTAGTGGTAAGGAGAGTGGAAAACGACAAAAGAAAAACTAGGAGACAGGTTTGCGACGCATTTGTCTCCTAATTTTCCTTTCTAGAACATGGTAAGGGGGAAAGTGCTGCTTGTTTTGCACGAAGACAGCGCAAACGAATATCAAGAACGCTAATTATGTAAGATTACAATTGACCGCTGGGTATTGTCTGAGGTAGTATATATTACAGGCGTTCGTATGAGAATATTAGAGTTTGTCTTAAAACATCTCTTTCCTGTTTTTCTTTTTCTGTTCTTTTCTTCGCAAGACTTGGTCTTTGGAAGGAGATTGAACGACTTAGGGAAATCACCTGAAATAACAATACATGACTGAAGAGAGGCAATAGAATATACAAAAATATCATAGCTTATAATTCAATATATGCTTAATACTCAGTAAGTCATTGTCATACGTAACTACTTCTCATGACGTACAGTCGGGCTGCTCGTGCGCGCAGAGTCGGGCGAGCTGCCCAATTTGTAAGTGGTATAAGCAAACTGGTTGTGCAAAATATCCGGTGGCAATAGATTGCTTATAGTTTGCATGCAGACGTCTATGAGTTCCTTCCCGCGTCACGTTTTTGGCTCAGTGGGAGGAAACAGGAGACGCCTATACGCCTGTTGAGATCTTGCATAACAAATATTGGGCACGTACGGGAGCCCAATTGCGGCAGTCGATTAGAGGAATACTCGAGAGGGTTTTTTTCATCAAAAATATGTATAACGCTCACGTTGAAACAATCATTGGTCACGTTTTGGCAGTCGATCGTACTGTTTATATTTTATTCGATGAAATCGTTCCATCAGTTCCTTTTGAAGAAATGAATACCAGCAACACACTTTAAGCCTAAGCTAAAGGACCTAGTGTTTTTATGAAACTTCCTGTTGGATGAACGTGTTAAATGGTTACTTGCTGTTATTTACGAAAAGTGTCGGATGAAAAAGTTAAAACATTGTGTGAGAGAAAATATATCATGGTGAATGGCGTCCAACAGGCTCAAGGCTACGATGTAGATGAAAGCGCTTAACTGTTGAGGTGGCGTTTAACTGTTTACTGAAACTCTCAGAGAGTCTTTCCAGCTGAGGTCAAGTGACTCATCCCTCAAAACTGTGGACTACATGTTAAGTACATCACGAATAGAAACAGAATGTGAAAATGTAGGAGCCGTAATTTTTTTCGGCCACCAACGTTTAATACTGACATTTTATCATGGCAGTATGAATTGTTGCGAACAAATTAAGAGGCTTTTAGCGAGGAACGTTAAGGATCGAGTTATCTTTTCGTTTACAGACGGTGCCTGTCGACCGGACGGATTATAATTTTATATTCTTTTAATGCTAAGCATTAAAAGGCGACTGAAAGTTTTATTGGCAACGTGTAAACCTGTGGGCTGTTTGAGAGGTGTAAAACAGCTTTGTCATTCTTTCATTTGATAATGAATAGCATCGGATTGCTAGCTAATAGCAACAGGAATGTCTAGCAATCCTGACAATGAACATATAACAACAATACAAACCTGTAAAGCACATTAACGTAAGCACTCTATTTCACTTGTCTGGTCGTCTTGTCGCCACAAGGTCCCGCCGACTAAACTAAACACATTTTCATCTATCCTGTTGGTCCTCGAACATCTACGTTATTTTTGTGGCACCCTAAATTTTACGTTTGACCATTCATCCAGTTCATCCAAATAAGATGCAGCGTACAGTAGAAATGTTTAATCGATTAGTCTTTAGCACTAGATAGTGTTGCTTAGCAACAAGTTATAATAGACGAATTCCGACAGACTAATGGAATTATTCTCCAGGCATGCAAGTTAGTTTTTAAGTATATTCTCAAGACAGCGATAACTTTTGACACACAGCAGTGAACAGAGGAAGAGTATATTAAATCAGTAGGTATTATCAACTCAGCTTCCAATTTTAGTTTAATACTTTATTAGCACGGTTGCCAGCCAAGTGATGCGGTTTTTCATAAATATTTATCCTAACCACATGACAGTAGAAACACGATGTTTTCTTCCATCCTGATGTTTGCTGTCAAAAGCCCTGTTTATCTTTTAGACACTATATATAATAAAGTATTGCTCAAATACTTTTTATCTTGTCAAATCTTTTACAGAGAACACTAACACTGATTCGGAGACACCACTGAAGAGCGAAGTACCACAATCTCAGAAGGTAATTTAATACTAGTTTTTCAGACGTCGTTCAGTTGCTGAAAAGGATAGGAACCTAAATTCAGGACCATGTTAGGTAACACCTAGGATTTTTAAGGGCCTTTCACGGTGAAATTTCTGTGTAAAGGACCGGAGTGTTATCGGAATTGGCGCGGCTAACAACAGATAGATCCAACAGAACAAGGTGAAGCACCTTTAACAATTGACACCAAGCAGGCGTTAAATGGATCTTTAATGAGATCTTACTCCTTCCATTTTAAATTAACGATTACGTGGATAGTGCCTGAAAACATATTTATATTTCTCACACTGCCTTTTTCAGCTGGTTACTTTAAATTCATAACTTCAATAACCTACCCATTAGTCACTTTTGGTGACATTTGTTCTGTTTTGTACCAAAACAATCCTAACAGAAAGCGATTAATTATTTCTTCTCGTGAACTGAATTTTCATATAAACACATACTTTTCATCTTTATAAAACGTTCCGTGTACCTATGGAACGATAGATTTCTATTTGTCGTGCCGTGTTTTCTACGGTGTGTTTGCGAGCAAGCAAAAACAAAACTATATTAGTAATTTTATATTAAAGGGGTTTTAAAGGAATCGCCTTAGTAGAGGGATAATACACAAAGCCAACAAAGATTTGGGCCGCTCTTGGCGATGGTGCAAGAATTAAAAAGGTAAGTTAACAATAAAACAAGCATGGCTAAAGACTAAGATTTACGACATTGGAAATATAGGGTGGGGATAGAAAGACGGGTGCCCCACCCACATCCGGGTATCCAGTCTATACCAAATGTCGTCTTCTCAAGCGTGCTGTGTTTCGAAGGAGCAACAAAATATTTCGTCGAACACGTAGTTCTTAAATACCCCCTGTTCGTAACTCCAAATTCCCGCCATTATAAGCTGCTTGGAGTATCCTTACTTCGCTTAGAAGAAGACTTTCACATTTTGACCTGAGTTTTCTCTTCCAATTTCTACCACAATGGTAAACAAATAAGTATTTTTGGACTATGTAAAATTTCACCAGTTCACTTGTTAACAGAAATGGATGCTTAGGTTTTTAAACAGGATTTCAGTCTGAATTGATTGAATAATATCAAATGAAAAGGGGAAAATCGTTCAAAATGATGAAGGAAGTTTTCCAAAATGGTACAAAATTACCACTTTTTTGTTTACAATTTTTGGTCATATTCAGAATTATAACGTGTTCAGGAAACTAAGATGTCACATACTGTAACATTTCTTCCACATCCCGGCGAACCCAAAGAGCGTCTTCGTATGAGGCATAAAGTTTTCCCCACAAGCAGCAAATTCTCACCCTCCCCTAGTAGGGATTATAGTTTACCACTTAATTTTCTCCGATTCTAATTGGTTTAAATTGATCACGTGACACGATAGTGTTTGTCCGCGGAGAGACACTATAAGCGCTTATAGTTCGCCACTAAATTTACTCTGTTCTGATTGGTTTAAATTGAACACATGAAGCGATAGTGTTCATTCTCAGCGCATAGTGTTCGTCCGCCGAAAATACCCTGATGGATAGTACTCGTCCGTGAAAATTTTGCTGTAAACAAGCGGGCACAACGAAAATAAACAATTGAAATTGTATCAAGTGGGTCTTTGACCGTTTTTTACATTTGGCTGTCACGACTTTCATCTTAAAAGTTGGATATAATTCGATATGATTTTTGAACTGGCGCGCGGAGAACGATAACGACAATAATGGCAATAGAGTGTTTACTTCATTAGCAATCACAGATAAATGACATATCAGTTAGTAGATCGGCCATTTAATACTTCTGGATAAATTTAAGTTAATAACTACAGTTTCATCTCCAAGCGAACTCTTAGTGAATTCCTTTGATTTCACGCGAGTCTCTCACGAGCGACTTCAATTTCTGATCTTGCAAGATATATCGTTCTCGACATCAATATTTAGCAGATGGATTTGGTAATACGCATACGGGCTAGGGGGCGGGGGAGCTGGGAAGGGGAGCTGTAGTCCCCCGGCTATGTCGGAAATTGCGAAATTTTTCGAGTAAACAATGGAGATTTCCTGATTTTACTGAACATTGAGTAGGTTTACTTACATCCTTTATCATAGTTTTTCCTTCGGTAAAACAACGCCTTTCGGGGTGCTTCCATGCCAAAAATGTCTAATCGAAGGTTTTACATACAAATGACCAGAAATATTGGCTGTAACTGTACTAACTCACGTCAACGAGGATTGTTAGTGGCGAATAAACAGGAAATATTTGAAAGAAATTGTTGTTTATTAACGGAAGTTTTAGAAAGCCATATTGGACCTTTTCATGCTATGATAAGATTAGTAACCCGAAATCTTTGATGTAGCATAAAACTGCTGTCAGTAACTGAATTCATCGTGAGCGGTGAATTGATATATTGAAGGGAAAGGTGTCTGCTTAACATCGGGTTCTCGTTAGCATGGTTTCAGTTACTCTGGAAAAACATTGCCTTTTCGAGCGGGCTTCCTTGCCTAAACTTCCCAATTTGAAAGTTCTACATTCGAATAACCGGAACTATTAATCACACTGAACTCGGTCAATGAGGATTATTAGCACCGAATAAAAAGGAAATATTTAGACTTACTCCTGTTTCTAAATAGAGACATTTAAATACAATTTGTTAGCATAGCTTTAGTTACTCTGGAAAAACCACGCTTTTGGAGGGGGGTTGCTTTCTGACCAAAATGCCCAGTTAAAAGGTCTTATACATCCGAATGAGCAGAAATATTGATCAAAAGTCACTTGTTAGAGGCAAACAAACAGGAAATATCTGAAATCCATTCTTATTTATCAGCGGAATGCTCAGAAGGCCATTTTCGTTTGATCTTATAGTACTTACGCCTTTTCATAGACAAGTTTAGTAACCCTAACTCTGTTATTAAATCAGTGTGACGCACATGGGCATTATTTCTTATGGGCAGTGAATTTATTTATTCTAGTTGCCTGCTAGACATCGTTATGGTTTCTAGCCAGTAACGAATTCAAGGCCTATATGTTCTCAATATGTTCCCAGTGACATTATTTTCCTTAAAAGCCCTAGCATTGTCCCTTAGGAGTTAGAAGCATTGATGTAACCTGGTATACATTTTTCCAGATTTAAGACCCATGGCATGCCTTGTTCGAAATTCCCTAGTCTCACCAAATCCAGTTGCCATTAATCTCTTTTTAAAAAATTACCTCCTGAGCTTCCACTGTAAGCTGGATCCAGTCTAATACTGTGAAAACAGAAATGGCCTATCAACGCAAGGAGCGTCCAAACAGAAAAAAAAAACAAATTGAGAACTTCACATTAGACATTGATGAATATACATGTACGACAGCAAAGTTTACTGTCTTCCATGTATATTTATCAATGTCCATCACCAGCCTGGTGATGGACATTGATGGACATTGATAAATATACATGAGGATCAATCATCAAAAACCTTATTCCGTGACTGTGTTCTTTTAATTTAATCTCCTAACGTCGACGTCACCTCAGATTGGCGAGTAAAGCCTCACCCTGATAAGGGGTCAATACGAGAGAGCGAGAGAGGTGGCTTAGTTTACAGATATCACAGCAGCTAGCGCAAATAGTAATCGCTGTCTTCTTTTCACACGGTCTTTTGATTGCCAGCTTAGCATTAACAGCTGAGAGGGGGAGGGCTTGTCGAGGGGGTTCTGCAGTAATGCAGAACTTAGGTAATTTCGTTATATCAACTAAGTTGAAAATGTAAATTGGCCACCGTAATGAGTTATAAAGCTTTATAACTCATTACGGTTATAAAGCTTTATAACTCATTACGGTGGCCAATTTACATTTTCAACTTAGTTGATATAACGAAATTATCTTGTTACCCCCACCGACGCAGCACCACAGTTTCTTTAGAAACTTTCACCCTTAATGCAGAACTTAGCCAATTGGTCCTAAAACATGTGTCAGTGAACTAAGTAGAATATCAAAGCAGCAGTTTGCATACCCGAGGTCAACGTTTGCAAAGCTTCATACTAAACTAATATATTTAGGAAGTTTCCTAAAACCTTTGCTAAGTCAGTTAATAGCACTTTACATCATCACAAAAGACTAAGTCATTCAGTGTTCCGCATACGGGCGCTGCCGAACTCGCTAAGATTAAGGCATCGAATGGTATGTACGGGGAAAAACTTTAAGTATTACCCTTTTCACCAAAGCGTATGGCTTCGTTTTAGTTTCCAGAAAGAAAATATGTACAATGCAGGGAAATATTTGAAGTAGCAGATATAGGCGATAATGAAAGTAGTGATAGACAAAGGCTTCTATTACCAAAAATAAAATGAGATTTGGAAGTTAAAAATAAAATCCATAGAAGCTACTCTACTCTACTCAACTCTACTCTACTCTATTCTACTCTACTCTACTCTACTCTACTCTACTCTACTCTACTCTACTCTACTCTACTCTACTCTATACTATACTATTCTACTCTAATCTACTCTACTCTACTCTAGTCTACTCTACTCTACTCTACTCTACTCACCTCTACTCTACTCTACTCTACTCTACTCTATTCTACTCTACTCTACTCTACTCTACTCTACTCTACTCACCTCTACTCTACTCTACTCTACTCTACTCTATACTATACTATTCTACTCTAATCTACTCTACTCTACTCTACTCAACTCTACTCTACTGTATACTATACTATTCTACTCTAATCTACTCTACTCTACTCTATACTATACTATTCTACTCTAATCTACTCTACTCTACTCTACTCTACTCTACTCTACTCTACTCTACTCTACTCTACTCTACTCTCTTTTACCTTCCTATTGAACTCTCTAAGTGATGTGGAATTTCTGGTGTGAAGGGCTTAGAGAGTTAGGTCTTTAAAGCAAGTTGGAAAAAGGACCTTACTGCGACAGTCAGTCAGTTACATAAAGGTCATTATTTTGTTTTGAATTATGATAAAGGACTTGAGAGCGAGTTGACATTTTTTTAGATAGGTAAGATGGAACTAAACCATTGATTTTCAAAGAGCACCAAGGAGTCCAAGAAGCTGTAGGGCAAGCATTCAGAGCTCATTAACTAGAATTACCGTGAACGTGAAAGGCAGTAAAACATTTTAACTGTTTGGGGCTAAGAAAGCTAATGCAGTATATGCCAAATACAATCAACTGAAATCTTTTTTCAGGACGCGTAATGAATCTCCGTCACTTTCCCCATCGGTTTCTATCTTCAGTAACTGGTTTCTATGTCCAGACAATTGGTAGAAGTGATTCACTTTGTTTGTTTTGTTCTTTTTTCTCTCCATTTCGTTCGAAATATCTGATCTGCAGGAAGGAGCGGTGACAATTTAGCGATTTGCTTTCAAAACATAGAATAAAGTCATGAAAATAAAATGTCGATTAACATCGCGATTTTTTTCTGCTGTAAGGTTTTTATTGAGTTGTTCATCGACCTGGCTGTTAGCTGAATTGAACTGTTGGGAGCCAAACACAGTTCTTTAGACATGACGTGCTTGGCGTACATGACGTACCGTTCCACTGCTGGAGCAATGAATCATCATCTTTAGGAATGTCCAAAGGTCGAGAGACACAGGTCTTGCTAGGAATGTAGTTTGCACACTTTGGGTGTGTCCGTTTGAGTGTTTAAACTATTTAAGTACCAGGAGTAATTTTATCAATGCTTCACTGAAAAAGACAATACAAAATTGAGGTTTATGTCAAGCATAAAAGCAGAGTCATAAAATATTTGCACTTTAGCACACCTGTTTATACCCTAAAGTGTAATGAATTAGACTTGGCGTCAGACAGACGTATCTCGAGATGATTACTTATTACTGAGCGACGTGTTTTCCGGTGCAACTAATTTGCGGATTCCCTGCTCTCTTAGATATAGACTTACCACAAATTCCTTATCTTACTTTTCATCAAGAACAATGATTTGAACCTTGCCGCGAGTCTCCAGAAGAAGTTTCAAAAATTTACTTTCTGTGTGACTGATAACACGTTCCATGGCGCCGTTCGCTCGGTACCACCTTTCGCTCGACATGGCCGAGTTTTGAATCACAATGGCGGATAGTTGCAATGGCTGTCGTGACTTGGATCTGCTGCCAATCGTGGAGTGGTCCGGATCGAACTAATCACAGGAAATTCATCGCAATCATGTTCGGCCCAAAAAGATCTTTGGTTCTAATTATGTGAGTCTGTTTTGGCAATAACCTGTGGTGCCTGCTAGCCACAATCTGTGTCGTTTAGTTAAATTCGGATTAATCCCGGAAGTTTGTGGTAACTGAAATAAACTGCTGTTTAGCAAACGCTGCTATCAACAAATCCAGATGCATAGAGGGTCCTTTTCGTAGTGAGGAAGTAAAGCCAGGAACAGTCATAAGCCGGCAGGCCTATTCGAGAATCATGGCAGAGTCATGATGAAGAAACAGCGCCATCCTGCACGTCCGCCTTGACCTTCCATCCTCTGTGAACTAATTGATTCACTATTGATCGAATGGACAACCTTTGCAAATAATTTGCTTTCATAGCTCTTTAATAAGGTGGGCTGGTTTTACTCCCACTATTTACTGAAATAATAGTTGTCGATGGATTGGTGTAATTTCGAGAACTACAAAAGTGTAGGAAAGCGGGTGTGGATATATTTTTTCCTGTTTAATCAATGGCTTCACCGTGGAATTTCCGTAATTCTACCTTTCGTTTGGATGGCTATCTTCCCTAATGCATTCACTCTTCCGCGAAACACTCTAGCATTTAGGAGAGAGCCTGAGAAAGCACCGCTCACAATTCTGAAGAGTAGTGGGCATAAATAACAAATTGACATCGACATCACAAAAGTCCACAGAAGCGCAATCGAAAAGTGGTATTCTGGAACACTCTGGTGGTTCAACTCTCAGAAAATGTGCTCTTCGCCAAGCAAAACAGAGCAAATCTGCGTGCACGTTCACTTTACTCCAGGCGCCGTTTGAATTTGTAACTCAACACCTTTAACATGTTCGTTTAATATTTATTCATAATTCAAACTCTCAAGTCTGAAATTGGCGATAAACACTTATCTGACAGATCGTGTGATAACTAAGAGTAATGAGTTCTCACTAAGCTGCCCCATTAGAGAGTTGAGCTCTTCTGAGGAGGTTGGTTTTGAAGGCCACGATTTTCTTCATCGAAGTTTTCAGGTAAGGCACTGTAGATTTACACTTTTCTCCACTTTGTGTAACTTCGAAGGACTGAGAAATATTCGAATGAGTAGAATAATTAAGATTCTTTTCACCGTTGCTTTTCGCAGCAAAGCAACCTTACAATATGCATTCCCGTGATGTTTGCCTTGGTTGTAATCAATAGTTTATCGTCGGTGTCGTTCGTATGTAATGAAAACATACAAGGACTTATCCCTTTAAAGTCTTTCTGAGCTGATCAGACAAAATCGCTTTAGAACGATTGCGTGCTAAAACGGTAATCCCAAATGAAGGATTTCATCACCATTCTCGTGTCTTTCCTGTTATACGGTAGAGCTGTCTGACAATCATCTTGGCAGATAACAAAATGAGAGAGCCTCCGGAAGACAGTAGAATAAACAAGAAACAGCATTATTACAAACATGAAAGATTTTATGAAAGCTTTTGGCACGCCTCGGTATTGAGCACCCTCTCAAGCTAATCGATCAACTTCTAAATTCCATTGCCTGAAATCTGAAATCTAGCAACTTCTTTTCTTCACTTAAACTGTGAACGGTAAAAATTGTTACCTAAAGTCTGCATTTATAACATTCAGAAAAGAAACGTTGAAGATCATTACGTTTCGAACAATGGTAGTCCTTTGATGCCCAGTTGTGATCCATCTAAGTGAAAGCGTGCCAGTTGTTTTGGTGGAATTTTCCTTTTGGCCCGAACAAACCTTTCTCACATGACAAGTCTTGGGATAAAGATTTACCGATGAATTTCAACTCCTTCCACAGACATACATGTAGTGCTAAAGGAGTTTTTTAATTTCCTCGATTGCCAGTGTATTTTCCCTTTTCTTTAAAGCTAAAGTAAGGATATTTTGACGAGGTTTTCGAACTCTCAGCCAGCGTCAGTCGCTCTAAGCTACCATAGTCTTATCCTCGGCACGGTTTGTCAGATGTGTGTTGGAGATAAGAGACTTAAATAAGATCTTACTTTATTATCGCGCAATTCTAATACACAGTGCCATTATAACGGTACAAAGTCCTTACAGCTGCGATATGATTACTTTTAATGATCAAGAGTCCCATTTCCTCGGCAAGATACTGACAGCAGCAGTCTTCAATTTGCCTAAATTTTAGAGAATTCAACAGATAAACTGTCTCGCTCGAGGGTCAGTATTGAGATAAAATAACTTGAGATAAACTAGAAACATCCGCTTTGCATGCAGGCAAGTTAGTATTAGCTTTCAACTATTTGGGCATGCACTTGATTCCTTAGATGTTTTCTGTTATTGCTACTGAGTTCTTTGTTTAGTTCATAAATTTTTATCTGTTATTTTGCATCACTCAGTACCACTGCATACCTCCTTTTCTGCATGACATTAGTGGTCAGCCATGAGGTCATTTCTTTATTAACTGTCGGTCACCTGGATCGGCACAAACATCACTTACGGTTTTGATGGCTAATTGGTGTTGCTTCCAAAGCTAACTTTTAATTATACTGCTCTTTCTTTTTTTTGCTGGATTTTTCTATTTTACTACGGGCCTCACTATAAAATTATGTCGCATAATAGTCTCATTGATAGACCTTCAGAATCAAAGGTGCACACTTCAGAATCAAAGGTGGCTAATGGGTCCATTGTACACGGTGCGTTCAAGAGTCTTGTGGGCGGGAATTGGCCTGGAGGCATACACGAGTATATTGCTCATAAAAACCGAAAGCGATTTATTAGTCTGTTATTTTGAGAAAAAATTCGTTGTGACAAAAAATGAAATTTAAGTACAATACATCAGAAAGGAAAAAAGATTTTGCTTTGTGAACCCTGAAGTTGCCTTAAAGGTACATTGTTTCGGCAATTTTGCAGCATTTTTACGTCACGCTTTACGGAGCCTAAATTTTTCAAGTTCGTAGTTTGTATAATCCTTGTCAATCTTCTCCATTCTTGACCATCCTTGTTTCTTTATAGTTTTTTATTACCTTTTTATTGTTTTTTCATCTTAGTAATTATTATTTTCAGGTTTCCTTCAATTTAAAGGTAATTTTGCATGTTGTTCAAATACCGTGACAAAGCTTCTTGAATTAACTTTGCTCGTACACAAAATACGTCTATTAAAATACATCAAGATTAAGACATCAAGTGAACTGCTGATGACGGAGCACATTGAAATTACAACAAAGCTAGCAAATGACGCCATCAAGCTCAGTGCACGTAAGCTTGCATCATAATCCATTAATGCACGCTCATGTGAGCGTGATCAAAGTTGACTTGGCTTAGTTAGTACGTTGGCGATGCTTTTAGATGTGCATCATAGAGTTATAATGCACTTTGAACGGTTTGGAGTTAGAGTTACTCGAGCTGTCGACTCGAGCAACTCTCGTTCGTACTCGCTCTAAACTTCCAGCGTGTTCCATTCATAAGAGCACTTAAGAAGCTAGAAATCGATCATGCACGCTAAGGCATGAATCAGTTACTAACTTGTTTTCAGCGATTCTCCAAAGAAACGTCTGGCTATTTTCAGTTTGAGGTGAAATGTTGTATATGCGTAAATAAACCAACACCCCTATTTGAGTGACAGTACCCCAATATAGTAGTTCTTGACAAAACTATACCTTATGGTTTAGATCTTTCGGGCGTCCATCGAATAAATATGCTTATTGGCATACGAAATACTCATGAGAATGTGCGTGTCACGTGACAACAACCATAGAGTGTTAGCAATTACCAAATAGACAAATACGCCCCTGGCAATAAAATTAATGGAAGCAAGTTTCTACAGATGCGAAAATGCGAGTCGAGACTTTGAAACAAATATTTTCACACCGTTATCACACAGGATAAAATATGTTTCTGATTTTTTTTTTTTTAGTTGTCGTCCATTTTTCCGTCGTTCGTCATATCCGTATTTCAAAGTAATTTATAGACGACAACAGAGTTTCCAATTAAATTTTTTCATGACACGTGTTTTCCTGAAGTTCATAAACTGAGATTTTGCCGCTTTTCATGTTACTTTGTGCTATTAAATCAAATGGCTTAACGGCATTTTCATTCTGGGTCTTCTCTCTGACAATTTTCCCTTGATATTCGTAACATAGGTACAATCCTGGAGTCTTTGTAGATGTAACAAGTTTCATTCCTTCACGTCATTCACGTTGTTGTTTTGAGGTTTTCAAAGCCCTCACGTTTTCACTGAATTTCATAATTTTCAATTGAATGCACTCGATACTGCGCACGCTTTATGTTATGCACTTAGCGGTAAAAAATTTCAAATTTCCATCCAATATTTCAAATATTGAACGCCGCTGAAATTGGCCCCACTGTGTACCAACGCATCTCAAATAATCCCTCTGACAGCGCTTGTGTTTGATGCATATTTACTATTACAGTTGTACACTCCAACATTCCCTATATTTGTAAAAGTCAAAAGAATGGAGTTAAGTCCAAAAGCAAAACGCTCAATTAGAATGTTGCCTACCAAGATGTCTTTCGTTGTACCAGTTGACATGTCGCGATTCCTTTATAGGATAACCATACAGAATTTAATACATATAAAAAGTAAATACGAAAGTATAATAACTGTCGTCCTTTCAACTGGTTTTTTAGGGTGGACAAAACGAATCTTACATCATTAGCAGCACAGCTCACGCCCTTGAAACGCTCATTGTCTGGTATTTCCTTTGTTTTTTTCTCCAACCAAGCGAAAATCTTGATTATCCCTCATTAAAACCACACTTGTTTACAAAGTTCGAGTCTTAATTTAACCGCAAGACTATTTTGAGGCTTAAACTCCTTGAGGTTGTTACTTAGATACTCTCAGATTTGTTACATTTTTATACAATATCTCTTTAAGTGATTTCGTAGAGATAGGAAATTGTTGAGCTTCACACGATAACTGCAACACCTTCAGTTTGGCTTGTTCTAGTTGGTAAAAAGATTTATTTCTGTCATACCTGGGTCAAGTATCAAAGCCTTCCAAAAAGGGTGGAAACTGAAAATGTAACGGTAAAGAACATGTTGTTATGTTTTTACTTGCATTGAGTCCGGCATCAGAGGAATGAACGCCATGGAATTATTAACATTTCATGTCAACTTAAAATTCCTTAAAATAATGACCTTGCTAGTTAAACGTGTGAAAATCAAGCAGTTATATTGGAAGGCCAGCGCATTCAGTTAAATGGTTAGAGTGAATATAAGAGCATCCCATTGGTCGCCATGACTAGAGCCCCTTTCAATTTGCTTGGCTGACACAATGCATGTCAACGCGGCTGCTGACAGGGGCATCATATCGGGGTTGACATTGTAAACTGCTTTGGCAGTCCATTCTGTATAGGGGGTTAATCGTCGAAATAAAGCGCTTTAGTTCTAGTCGTATTTCACAGTCGGAATGAAGTCCAGTCGCTTCACATCAACAGCTACACAGAAGGTTTTTCATTTCGTCGGCTTTCTTTAACATCCGTCGCGTCGTTCACCTTAAAAGTTCAACTGAGAGGTTAGTTTTATCTGTAAAAAAGAGTTGTCCTGTAAATAGTTCTGTGGTTCCGAAACATCTTGAGAGGTTTTAAGCGCAGTAGGACCATTTCTAACGCCTGTTTCCAAGTTGCCATCATGTTCTCGAATTTGTGCGATGAGCCCAAGTATATGGTCTAAACCGCTTCTTGACCTAAGTGACACAAAATGCGTTGCTTTTAATTTTTGTACAAATCATATGCTACGCTTAATTAAGCATATAATTGATGCATTTTAGCCTGGCTGTTATACTGCTTTAAAAGCTCACAATCTTTTTCCGGCTGTCCATACCTTTTCCGGAGCAGAGATAAAACGAAACGTAAAAGGCGTACAAACTCATAGTTTTCAGCTACGGTCACTAAATTTTATCGATCGAGCTTAACCGTCACTTTGAATTGATTTTACGTGCATTTTTGAAAACATATGTGGCAAAGGATTGAAGTTTGCCCCCACACGAAGGTACCGTGAATAAATGTAATCATTGTTCGTTTTAATCAATGGAATTACGAGCAAGGGTGAAAGCAAACAGTAGTTATATTCCCAATGGGAAGAACCCGTGCTTGGGTTTGGAAGTCGCACGGCGTATAGTGCACTCAACTAAATTTTGTTTGAGGGCTCGTCAATCAGGCAGAAAGCAAGACTAAATGTAACTACTGGGTAAATTTAATTTATAACTGTCAGCCAATGTCGAGAGTAAAATAAACTTCATTAAATCAGTACAATGACAAATACGAGTCGCGAAAAAACTACAAGGAATTTGAAAAACGCCTCTGTAACAGTCAGAAAAACTTTGGGTGATATTAGCTCATGGGACGGTATGAGATTTCAGTGAAGGGCTTAAAACCAAATCGATTTCGACCAAATCACGTCCATATCAGGAAGCGAATTATCATATGTATTGCATGTTTCGTGCATAACAATCGTTTCATATAAAGAAGTGTTAATAGGTGTTTTATTCAAACATAAACACTCTTTACCTTATCCAGCCATCTAAGACAAATACGCCTTCGCTACTGATTTCATTTCAGTTGATTAGATTGACAAAGGTAATTAGCCTGTAGTTTGCACGTTGCTTGTTACACCGTCTGAAGATTGACTTTGAAAATATTGCGCATGGATGTGACAACGGTCTCGGAGGTCGGCATGGATATCTAAATAACTACCAAAAAACAACACCCATCCTTGCAATGTGACCTGCTGTATTACGTTTTCATGTATTATAGCTCTAAAAGTCGCCAGGCTTCAACCTGAAATCTTGAACCTCGACCATTACAAGTATATTTTGGAGAATTTTCGCAGAGAGGGGTCAAGAACTATTGGTATTCATAACACCGAAAATATATTTTGAAGAGAAACACAGTCTAGAAATTAAAAGCATCTTGCAAGATGCATGAGCAGTGAACTGGGTAATATCTTCCTATATACTGACATCTAGTTTTTGTCCCAGTCGACCCCCAGAACGTAGTTCTCAGTTGTGCGCCTTAGCCGCTGTACAGCTAACAGAAATTGATACATAAGCAGCTTTTTAATTAGGGGTTGTGCCTTTCTGTAAAACAATTATTACCGAATATTTATTGTTCTCTTTTCTCTGTTTGTGCCATAATTTGCGCGATTTAACTATTCAAGAGCTTTGATTTTCCGTATCTTTTTTCAACGTTTAATCAAGCCACCTTCAAGAGAATTCGCCGATTGCCTGACGAGTTATTCCCAGTGGAAATAAGCTTCGTGGGGGCTTGTGCAGACATCCAGTTAAACAATATGTAATTATAAGCCAATCTGTGAATCAAAAGTCAAAAACAAAGAACACCGTCTCCGAAGGAATATTAGGCAAATTCCTCATGCCAAGAGAAATATGAACTGTCCAAAATGGTAGAGTGATCTTTCTACACTGGTCTTTTTAGAAGCTGTTTTCGCACTTTGACCGAAAAGAAATACGATAAAGGGCAAGACGGTAATGGTTCGTAAAAGTTCCTGTAACGAGCTTTCACCTTCGGTCTATAGTAACGCAACGTATTCAAGTTCGCTTGTTTTCGATCATTTCAAGACCATTCGGTCTCCAGCCGTTGACCAACTTGAAGAGCAACAGAGGAACGGCGTTTTGCTGGATACAGTGAATCTGTTATATGACCAGTTACGTTTGTTGTTATCACTTTTTTGATGAGAGCCTCTAGTCGAGCAGGAAATATAATTAATGCGTGGTAAGTGGCAAGTTTAGGACGTCACTAGCCCTGACCCTTCAATGACAAACCTCAAAGCTTTAATTAAAAGATCCGGCAATGTCTTCCATGTGTAAAGAATACTTTTGTACGTTGAATGCAATTGTTTACGTTAGTTTACCTGACAGATCTTTTTGGCCCCCAGCGTGTTTGTGTTGTCGAATAATTGTAAATTAGTTGCTTTGTTCAAAGTCAATCTTGAAGACAAAGTTAACTAACCTTCGGACTGAGACGCTTGGTTGTTTGGGCAGCCCAATTACCCAGTTTACGGTAAGATTAGACGTTTGAGTTGTTTTTTAACGCTATTTTTAGGCCATAACTTTCTCGGGATCTTAAATCAGCTCGAAGCCGCAACGTCGCTAGGAACAATGAAAAGTAGTTCTCCTGTTGAGCCCAGGTCGTTCTCTAGCGAGCTCAACTCGACAGCGTGGTGGAACTGATTTCGCGTGGCGTTGATGGCATTTGACGACAGAGATGTCATTATCGTATAGTATGTACTGCAGTCAACATAATGCAAGAAGCATCTTGAGCTACGTGGCTTTGTGTTTGGCATCTTTGTGTGGGTGGAATCAGCTATTTAGCCTATAATGCTTCACTAAGACTCAATGCACGTCTACTCAGTTACAATTAGACTAAGCAAAGCCAATGGTTGATACCGCGTTGTTAGAAAACCTCTTTCGAGCTGTTGGTTGTAAGCTCGTAAAATTATTGGTTATATTAGCCCTTTCCATAAACTACTAGGTATAATTAGCATTACCTTGATGGAGTTTGTGTAAAAGTCTTCGCCTGAAAAACCTGGTTTGGTATTGTTCGTGGTGACCTTAGTTTAAATCGGTCAAGCATGTGCATGATAGTTTCAAAGTTTGGCTTTAACCGTTAACTCGTCTACAAGGCGCAAGTTCGGCTGCTGTCTATTGTTCTTAAAACCTGAACAGGAGGCTACTCGAATAAGATCGATTTTTTTTTTCTCGCAACTCTCGTCCAAGTTGACATTGCCGCGACCGGGCTATTTGCCAGAAATGAGGAATTTGTACGTTTGCGGGGGTTTTAAATTTTGTGTTAAGGTCAAATACTCCAGCCTGGTGCCCCATCATTAGTAGCATAGCTCGGTTTCACGTGTTTTCCAAGGTCGGTGTTGCTAGCAAATTGCCAAAAATGTGAATCATTAGATGAAAGGACCGAAACGAACATAATCTAGGATAATCGTGGCCTACGGTGCGCAGAGCAAAGGATCGGCTAAAGTGGTATTACTTCACCGGCATTTTACATGCTTATTGTTGTTATCGTTTTAGACCATTGCCTAAATCTGGGTAAGGTGTGGGAAAATTCCTAAGGTTATGATGTATTTACTACCCCGGCAACCTAGATGGTCAGTGCACAATAAAAAGCGCATAAGAAGACACCCTTACCGTTCAAAACAATTTTACTCTGATTCTCTGGAAATCGTGAACTGTCAACTGTGACCTCGTGGTGTGTAACGCACAGATATCATATAGAGCTTCTCTGATTATCGCCCGTGTTAATCAATGTGAGCAGAATTAAACTCAGGACCCATGCACCGGTTTGGTGTCCAGGGTGCGGCTTTTAACGTCAATTGTGCCAGTTTCAAAAGTTTTGTGAATGTGACATTTCCTGAGGCTACAAACACTAAACACGGTCCCCTCTAGAAGCGGCTTGTTTACCTATCAAGTTCCGATAGTTTCCTGAGTTTATTTAGCTTGGCATAAGAATTTTGCTTTCCCGCTTATGAGCTGAACACAAGGTCGACGAACCATCAGCTAATGATTATTGACAGTGTCACTGAAGCTGCGCTAGATGCATATTGCCCTTGAAGTATCTCTAGATTTTAAGATAAAGGATATTGCGTTCAAGAGTATGTGATTGTGTCTTCACAGATATTGCTTAAAAGTTGCCATCTGTATAGTTTGTTTCATTTGTCGACGATCCATTCATTGTCAGTGAATTCAGTGAACGACAGGAGACTGACAGAACAGTAAAGACAACATTTTCGTTCAAACAAAGCCCCATGTAAATAGATTTTCATAACAAGTGACCTGTGGACATGTTGTGATTATGTATGAAGCCTGATTTTACTGCAATGATACCTGCTTCAGAAAAGTGATCAGTATCGTAAGTAGATCATAGCCAGATAACAACAAAACCAAAAATAAAAAGTGAATTGTCATTCGCTTTTCTGTGGCTAGTGACCGTTGGTTAATTGCTCAGAGCCTTAAGCCGTCATTTAATCAGCTGGACGTCATTTTTCTACAGCCTCCCTTGGTCGCTTATTACTTTAAGACAATTTGCAGACGGTTCGAATTGATTGTCCTCTTGAGAAAGGTTTAGAAAACGGAAATTTTTGGTTATCGTGAGAATGACAATAATTAGGTTCTCACTTCACACCTTTTTATAGTCCTTGCGGCTCTTAAGAATCCGTTTAATTCACTTTTAATAGCGTGTGTAATTATTGGGTAACTTCCGTTTTGAAAGGAATAAATAGACCTCCTAGCGCGTTCCTATACTTACAGCCTTTTGTCCTAGAACGGCTGCTGTTTATAAGTTCAGATAACCGCTGTGATGAACACTCAAGGGGCCTATGCTTACTAATCCAAACCTTTATAAAACATAAACTCTGTAAACTCCATGTCAGATACGAGCTTTTACAACACGCTCGGAGGCACTGAAGTTCCACAAGGTGCGTTATTCGTCAAGAATCCTGTCCTTGGCACACACGAAGACAGATCATGTCGCCACTAAATGCTTTGGATGAATTCTTTTCATTGTAGGACACCTGTGAAGGTTGATTGTCTTTGCGTGTGTTGTTTATAAATTTGGCTGTAACAGTTGAAGCAAGGGTTCGTGTTCGGTGATGAGTGTTGTTAAACCACTACACAGCTTGGCGCTGTTGACCCTCTGATCTTCATTCCGGGGGTTAACATAAGTCGCGAGGCTTTTTATGGAAAGTAAGCAAATATTGGAACGTGATACGACAGTTATTTAATTTGCTTGACTGAGATACAATATAAGTGCTGCGCTTTTTATCGTAAATTGTTTCGAGCATGCAGCTTAGGCTTATGTGAGAATTTTTTGTGGAACAAGGACCATTTGCGCAGTGAACCGGTACTTGTCAAGACTCTCGGTTTAATAATTCAGGTAACTTTACACAACGAATTTTGATCGCTACTTGAGCTGATGAAATCGTGCAGACTGCATAGAATAGACGTGTTCAGATGAGACACGACTTAGGACGGGAAGTCAAAATTCTTGAGCTCAAATGCCGTTTATCTCGACTTTTATCTTTAGAACCCACTTTGCTAGATCGGATTTAGATATTATAAAATCATTCCTTTTAAGCCATTTAGTCATTGAGTTTGTTTTCTCCTTCTCTCAAGGAGTTCGTGCTTGGCATGAAAGATGTTGATCGCTCGACTGTGGTCTTTATTCTTCGGAGTAACGATATGCTTGGGAGTACCGTCCCTTTACAAGGATCATTCCACAAACGCCAAGCGTTCAGAGCTATTTCAAGCAGCAGAGCAGACCATGTTGCAGAAAATGGGCCTAACATCTCGTCCCAGACCGATTAAAGGATCGAAAGACAAAGTACCTAAGTTCATGCTCGACTTATATCATAATCACATCAATGATCCTGAGTGGATTTCTACCAATTTTAGAAACAAGGGAAAATGGACCTTTGCCAACACCATCCGGGCATTTCATCATGAAGGTGAGTCAGTATTCAGTGCAAGAGGCAGAGTATCATGATTTAGCTTGGCATCCTGTCCTTTGTGAACGTGACGTAGCGGAGACCAATGCAGTGTTAGTCATGTTCTACAGTGTCGCTTTCCATGAGAACAAGTGTTGACTCTGTTTATTTTTGTTTGTACAAAAGGTGACCATCTGCCTGCTGCAGTGTCGGGATTCCCTGCAAACAGATGGAATCTCTTCTTCGACATCGCCTCTCTTCCCAGCCATGAGAACTTAAGAGCAGCAGAGCTTCGTTTGACGTTTTCAAATGTAAAGAACCATACTAATGAAACCGAAAAGCAGTATCGTGTGAATGTATATCAAGTGCTACTTCCGGGAACAGTTGGGCATCCAGCCATAACCCGCTTAATAGACACGAGAAGAACAGCTGCTCGAGGATTGGAGAGTTTTGACATTAAACCTGCTGTTCAACATTGGGCACTTAATCCAATGGAAAATTTTGGCCTCGAAGTGCACATAGCCGCGAATGGAGATTCTTCAAACATTCACGTGCACAGTGACGAGAGAGCCTCTACTGACAGGAAGCCGCTTCTTGTCACGTTCAGCCACGACGGGGCTCAACACGTTTATCGGCGCCGGCGTAAACGAAGAAGTACGGGCGTCCGTCCCGCAGCAAAAGAGAGTAGCTACTGCCAGAGGCTTCCACTCTATGTGAACTTTGTTGAAGTTGGATGGAATGACTGGATCGTTGCACCACCTGGGTACAGGGCATTTTACTGCAGCGGTGAATGCCCGTTCCCCATCGCTGACCATTTGAACACCACAAACCACGCCATTGTGCAGACCCTTATGAACAGTGTGAACGAAGATCTAGCGCCACGTGCATGCTGCGTTCCTACAACACTGAACCCTATCAGCATGCTGTTCATGAACGAGCACAATAAAGTGGTGCTCAAAAACTACCAGGACATGGTGGTAGATGGTTGCGGATGCCGGTGAACGGAGGGTATGGCAATTTTACATCCAGGTACTTTCCCGGATGCTTAAGATATTACATTGCTCCTATGTTAGGACACAACACGACTTTCTTACCAAAGAGTTCAAAGTCAAATCAGTCAAGGAACCATTCAACCTTTGGTTGAAGCCTGCCGTCGGTCAAGTCATGGTGCTGCGGTAAGAACTAACAGATGCGTGGGATACATCAATGAAATTGCACGTGTATTGAAAAGCCGGAAAATTTATAAATACATCGGACAACATATGTACATAACGACTGTCGACGATGAATTTTAAACGTCGACTAAGTAAAATAGAGATCAGTGAAATTATGAACAGCAATGGACAGAACTTTGATATCGTAAGTCAAAGTTAAAATAATAAATGGATTTTGTCCATTTGTTTTATGTAAGATAGTAAGATTTACCTTAAATTCAACGAGAATATGAAACGAAAGTTAGTCCCTAAGGTAAATTAATCCGTTTCTTGGAAAGAAATGATGAAAACAGAAAGATTTTTTTAAACCTATGAAAGGTTGCAGTTATCAATCCATAATTTGTCTCCCTATATCATTCCTTGCCCCCTATACCAGCTAATAGTCCTAAAGATACATGTCGTTATAGAAAAAAAGACAGATTGATGACATCAGTACAGTTAAGTAAAATAATGTATCATATATTTAAGAGACGGAGATAGTATTGTAATCCAAAAGCCAAGAACTGTATTCTTTTAGATTGTGCATCTATTGTGCGTCTCTTATTTAATACCAGGTAAACTCGAATTAAAACGAGATTGACTAGTTAAAATAGGAATTGACCAATAAATGCGATGTATAGTTTCTACTCTCAGAGTCTGTGATGACAAACACATAGAGAAATAAAAGGAAGATTGATTAAGTCAATTGGAAGAGGTGTGACTCTTATGATGATGAAAAGGGCGCATGTTAAACATCACTCATCTACTTATAGACCGACTATCTTGGGGTCCACTCGAAGGCTTGCTGGAGGTCCGGTTAAAGAGCTTTCGTCTCATCAACATGATTTTGTTTTGGTATCCAGTTTAATAAATTTTGACTGGAGGAATGAACCTTATTAATCCATGGAATGCAACTGAATCTACACGTTTTTAAGCCGGCCACTAGCTTTTGTTTTTAACTTAATGACTCGCGTTATGCTTCGTCACTAACAGAAGTTACCACTGTTGAGTCCGTTGTGTTTCAACAACTGACCATCTGTTTATTTATCTTGTTCTCGAAGCTTTTCTACTGTGTTTTCATTTCGAAATTGTTTGATTTGTTATAATGATGGATTTCACATTAGCAATTGTCGCGCCCACTTTCAGTAGTTAATTTTCGGGCAATTTGCTTTGTTGTTAGCGGCCTTTGCGGCTTATTTATAACTGGAGGCTATTTGCACCTCCTTGAGTGTTTCATAACGCTGTTGCTAACCGATTTTTAATTATTTGTTGTGCAATAAGGCCTGAGCGCTCCAAGCGATTCGTTGGGTACCACTGAAACGTATCGATTTACGATTGTGTTTTACCGACGGCAACGACAATTCCAGACAGCGAATTTTCATTGTCTTATTTAAATACTCCTTTAATTAAAACTTCAAATTACTCTTGACGTGCCGATTTTATGTTTTGACAGCAGTGGACATGCCTTTTCTTGTTGTAGCTGTCAAAATGGAGCAATTTTTCTTATCAAACAGCCCCTGTTAGCGCACATCGAGATTACTTCTTTGAAGATGGAATTGGCCTCGTTACTTCTTTGAAGATGGAAGTGGCAATAACTAAGCTGCACTATTCAATTTAATACCCCATGCAAAGAGTGACAATTTTGCGGGAGGTAAAACGATAACTGAGTCCTGTGTATTCTTCTCCGGCTTTCATTATTTGCAATTCATTCGTAATCAACTCACTCAGGAGACCAAATTGAATAGAATCGTTTCGGTCTGTAACTCTGCGGCCTCTGTTACATGACTTGAACTGGTTGGGTCCTAGAAAAATCCGCGACGGAGCCCGTAATGTCAGAACGACGCCCACTTCAACACCGCTAGCCCTTATCCAACTCGCCATAGTGCACCCATCAGCCAAGAAAGGAATGCAAGTATCCGTCGAAATTCGTATAGCATCTAGTACTGGTCCCCCTGTGAGAGTGTAACAAAGCCCCAACTATGCGACAGTCAAAGGACACATAGAACCGTTTCATAATACAGGCGTTTTTTCGATTAACCTTCCCTAGTAATTACTTGTTTGCTTTAGTTTTGCGTCTGCTAACATCTTGATTAGCACAGAATACTTTGTGTTGCTTGCTCTGTAACTGAATTATAGCAAACGCTGCTATTTTACAACTCTCGTCCACGGTATCGAAACGTCGAACACCATTTGTAACTTGAACGCTTTCCCATCCTTGGTACACAGGTTGCTGGCTTTGCTTCAAATTCGTATAGTTTTCTTATGTTATTTGCTTTACTAATCGACCAGGCTTCAAGGCAATCATTACAAAACTGTCCTACATCTCTTATAATATTATACGTACTACAGGTCGACCTTTTCTAGGAGAGCTCATAGCCCCCTAATAAAACGAGGGGATTCCTACAAATGGCAAAACCATCATATTGGGCAGATAATAATGCAAAGGACTTAAAAGTTCTCAAGTTGAACAAAAGAGACCTATTGTTATTGGCTTATGTAGTTTACTTGACCTGCGAGCTTCGATTTCACCGGCAAGCTAATAGGTAAGTTGGGAAAGTCGCCTTCCTATCTAGAAAATATCGAAGTGACTCTGTTCGCAGGATGTAGCATACTTTATCTTTGGTACATGTACTTCAATCTTGAAAATTGCTTCAAGTTCGCGTATGAATGAAGTTTCTGAAATACATATGTAAATTTTCTATCGTGCCAGCATAATTCTAGTGACTCAGGGAGACCTGTCAATGGGTAGAAACTTCATGCTCGCTGACCTCGCTGTCGGTCTAAATGTTTAAAAGCTCCGTAACGAGTTTGCAATCAGTGGTAATCTTCTCCAACCTAAACCATCTTTGTTCCTTTATGGTTCCTTATTATCTTCTTGGTGTTTTTTCTATCTATAAACTACTATTTTCAGGTTTTCTTTGATTTAAAAGTAATTTTGCAGGAAGCTCAAAATTCAGTGACTGAGCCCCTTTAAATATAGACAACGAGAAGAAATATAACTCCAAGGGTTTGGGTCCATTATATTTGAAAATCAGTCTCGGCCATGTGGATTCCCGAATTTTACTCTACTGTGTTGACATCTCGTTGGTGGGACTTGCATTTTTTTAATCGGTTTGGAACAAATGGGACCCAGGGAGACTTATTTGTTTATTACGTCTAATAAAGCTTGTATTCCATCAAAGAAAGTTAAAAAGGAAATCCAATTAACGTAGTGTTTTTTTTTCTTAACGAAAGTTTCAAAGTAGTTGTTACGTAAGCCGGTCTTCCTTTAGGTTCAGTTATGCAGGAATATAATCCCTACCCGACTTTTGTACTGAGTTACTTTTGTCAAAGACACGATTTTGAAAAAGAGGACTTTTCTAATGACTATTATAGCGTAAGTCGAAGAAACCCACATAACTACGCCATCACCTTAGATATATTTTTTTACGTTGATATTGTAAGAAAGCCGTGTGCTGGGATGTAGATTGGTTGGTATGCAGGTTTTACGTAGGTAATCGTGCTAACATCTGAATATTAAAGGAGTTTTCCCTTTCAGTGTTATCTCTCGACGGCATCTCCGTTTTTTGATCGCTTTATTCTGGAAACTATGTTTGAGTTATATTTCCGTGTTTGCTAGGGCTGTTTATGTCTGACCAATAAACGTGATGCCGCCACCTATACTACTGGTGTTTTCTTACTTGCACTTAGTTAGAAAATATTTTGTTTTTGTTTCACTGCAGAGTGATTAGGTGTTGTTGCTCAACTGGCAGCCTGAAATGCCAGTCATCTTCGACCCTCCCACTTGGGGGCAGTAGATGACTGATATGTAAGGCTATTTAATTAGAGGAAAAGTTTCCGGTTTTGCCAAATCAAGATAAAGTGCAAAGAGTTCTTTTCAAGCTCATGACAGGTTGCTTTACTTTATGACCTTCAAGTAAGAATAGGAGACCCTTGATAAGCAGTGCTACTGCCACGCTTTACCAAAGAGGCACGTGCGTCACGATTCAGACGAGCGGTGCTAGGTCAGAGTCTAAAGATTTATTCAATTTTAAACGATCGCACTATTGAAAATAAACGTTAAACAGAACAGAGTTTTCTTTCTCAATTCATTACTGGTTTTACATGTGTAGCTATTTAAAGAAAAAATACTTTTTCCGATATGAAAAAAAAGAAAACGAAATAGGAAGGAAAATCTTTCAGTTTTGGGGAGGCTGCGTGATAATTTGGTCTTGAGTTCCTGTAATAGAATTTGAGCAAGAGGACAGCTATTCTTATCTTTTGCTGTTAAACGATTACTTTAAACTAGGTCAGGCTTACTTTGTCATTTAAAGAAGGTTTCCTTGATTGCGTTCAGCTTGTTAAAACAGGTTGGAATAAGGATATCAGTCCTCACCGAAAGAAGATAATCTCTTACTAACACGATAAGCACAAGTACTGATTATTCAACCCTCTTTATTGTAAACCGCACACTTGGACCTAATTCAAGCCGGAATCAGCTCAAGTGGAATTAAAGCATGTTTTTGAGCGGAAGTTTAATAAATTTAAAACTTTCAAACATTAACCGCCATGAAGTTGTTTAGTACACACCCAGTTCACCGATCGCTTCTTTGATCCAGTTCACAGGATCGTTTAACTTGAAAGGCTCCAGAAAAAGACAGTTTAAGACAACTACTTTCTCGATCACTCTTACATGATCAACAAGAATCGAGATGAGAGATAACGATTGCGTGCATCAGGACCATTCCTTAAGTTCTCAACACTTAACACCGGAAGGTTAAACACTATCCTCTCTTAGGTTGCACTAAACCTTAACATCACGTATACATCAGTACAGAAATAACTCTCCCTTTTGCTTGTTATAGAAGTGCGTTTTCTTTTTATAGCAACATTGAAGTGTTTTCAAAGCTTCAAGAGATTCATAGCACCAGTAAAGTGCGCGCGATAAGCTGCGATGCTGAGCACATGCAATTATTTACGTCTGCAATACAACATGCAGCTACACGAGTTAGTGTATATAGTCAACCAGCTCAGTGCACTTGAATGTGTAGCTTGTAAGCTTTTGTACATCGCGCCCAATCACCAGCTGAGTCATGAGAGAGCTTTTATGAGCCCTCTCTCTTTCTTAAGGACGTTCGCACGAAAATTTTCTGCTCGATAGATTTTTTTTAAACTTCTACTGTGGGCAGGTTATGATTTACACTTGTTTCAGAAATGAAATAAAAGTGGGGGGTCACCGGCTTCGTTTCAGGGATAAGGCATGTGGAAAACTAGTCTGATTTTGATAAATTGGTGCGCGTAATTCACCATGGTCTCCGAGGTTGTTAGGTTAAAATATCAAAGACAAGTCAACGGAGGCAAACTATCCTAATAATACTTTGTATAACTGAATTTATGGCGTTAATGATTTCAAATATTGCCATCATTTTCACAAACCTCAACCCTTAGAGAGGCATTTGAAACTGCCGCACAGCTAAACGAAGAGGTCAAGTGAACGGAATTCGATGGAGCGTTTTGCAAAAAATTCAAACTTCTATTCGATAGATTTTCTTCATTTTTTAGCAAAATGTAAAAAAATTGGTAGAGAAAATGACCCATCGAAAGAAAAATAGGTGTCACCGAACGTCCAAGATCGTTAAATCTGCGCAAAGTTATAGCAATGGCCATTTACCCTATTGTTATTCACTTAAGCACTTAGCAAGCTCGATGCATGACGTGGCGTGTGAATTTCGTGCGCAGTAAGGATGCGCAGAAGCAAATAGTGCGAACGTCCTTAATATAAAAACGGCCATAAGAACGTCACAAAACAAATGGTTTATTGAGAGGCTATGCACGTTCGTTATAAATCTTTTACCATTCGTAGCCACTCTCTGTATAAAAAAACGACGTTAATAAATGGCTACAGTATCATGAAAAGGACAATGAGAGCCGCGAAGACTAATCATTTTATATATTCTATTTTTAGTTCTCTTTTAATTGACCGCTTGCATTACATATAAGTAGATTTTTAGACCGACAAGCGTACTGAACATGCAGATCTAAGATAACTGCGAAATTGGAAGCATAAGTTATAAAACCATCTTTTTCTAAGCATAGCCCCTGGCGTCTGCGTAGTCATAACTTAACTTGACGTGACCTGTACGTTGGTGGTCGGTTTTTTTAGAATCTATTTATCATCTGATGCGATTTATTACATTATTTTGATCAGTGCTTACACGCTATGAGCTTTCAAGGGAAATTATGGGTGCTTTCCATTATGCCAAAGATTCGTCAAATGTTCGGTCGGAAGTCAAATGGAAAGATCTCTTTCGGCTTTTTCCGAGCGGAATATTCGGGACCACTGCTGGAGGTTGTCTACTTTATTTCGCCGTTCCATTTTTGACAAGCCGGTTCATTGCCCTACGTTTCTTCACTTATTTAGGGAATTCGGAAAAGCAATAAAAAAAAGGTAAAAGCCATTCCTCTTGGTAGACCCGGTTCCACGGATATTCCCGCCGGTGACAGTGTGCAGCATAATTCTCTCTTGTTCCATACAATCACCTTATCGAATTTAAATGTTAGGGGATCCTTTCCTGCGTCTGTCATCATTTCTTTGAAATACTTCTGCTTACATCTCATTGCACAATCAGACCCTTGTTTCCTCTGTAAGAGTCTTTTTGTTTGAACTGGGCAGATGATTTAAGTCTTACAAAAGGTTCAAGTGTAACCACTCTGAAACCTTGGTCCATACATGTATGTACTATTCTGTGCCTGAGGATTACAATTTTGGCCGTATAAACTGAAGGCTAACTTATATGTTCTTGTTATTTTCAGAAGCCGGCGGTGTCTTTTTTACATCTTAGAATACATCAACATGACGGGACAACTCTTCTCACAAACAACAAAGTACATTGTTATATAACTGGAGTAAGCTGAATGCGCTCTTATTGGTTGATTTACGGTCAAGTGGCAATGGCCTTAGCTCTCCCACTAACTAGAGATAACTTTGGATCTCGATGTTCTCCTTGACTTCGTCTCGGGAAATATGAAAAACTCGAGAAAACAAAACTTCCTGTTTCCCTCGGGTTAAGTGTATAATGTCTTAGGAAAACCGCCTCTGTACACAATTGTGAACTCTTTCTGTAATCTGTTTTTATCCTTAACAGCCATACAATGTTGCTTAATAAGCTATTTAGCCACCTCATACTTGTTTTCCATCAAAACCAAAAGAGCAATGCCCAGAATATCTATGCCTGAATAGGTTAGTTGTAATTCAGACAAAAATAAGATCATCGCGCTACAACTAAAAAATAGAGGTAACATCATTAATTTATTATGGAATTCTCTACCTGTAAAATTAAGATCCAGCCAAAGCATTAACGCTTTTAAACGCCAAATATATCAAGTACGTCAAGGAGGGGTACACTAATATTGACCATTTTCCAGTCTCTTAATTTTTTAACTTTCAATGATTATTTAATGCATATATATAGTTAGGTTAACTTTGTAATTAATATAGCTAGGAATTCTGAATTATTGTAATTATGTATTTATAAAAAGTTTTTATCCATCGTAATTGTTATTGTTTGTAATTTATTATTATAAGAATAACATTGTAAAGATATTTTTTACAGCTCTTTTATTGTTATTATTCAATTAACAAGAACAACATAGTTTTTTTATTAAAAATGGTAATGGTAATAATAATAACAATGATAATAATAATATGATAAGGAATCTACATTTTTTAAAAAAATTACTATTATTAGTATTATTATTATTATTATTATTATTATTATTATTATTATTGTCCTCACGTAATGTTTGCTTAGAGTCCCTAGGGCCG
>OMLO01000150.1_pt1:0-35000 | contig 36099 bp, 36 predicted proteins | sample 1674811 | NCBI WGS metagenome assembly OMLO01 (sample SAMN06265003, study PRJEB25207) | coral metagenome | isolation source: Coral host | place: Mexico:La Bocana,Puerto Morelos, Mexico | collected 2008-11-13
CTGTAGGTTGCCAATTTAGAGCTTGAAGTAGTTGTAACCTAAGCCTTTTATAGCTGTAGGTTGCCAACCTACAGCCTCAAGTAGCTGCAACTCAGGCCTTTTATTGCTGCAGGTTACCAATTTAGAGCTTGAAGTAGCTGCGACCTAGTCGTTCTATTGCTGCAGGTTGCATATCTACAGAGCATCCATGATTTGAGGCTGACGGCAGCGGAGTTCATGGCCACGTGGGATGAGCAGTTGGCAGAAGAGTTAAACGCCTTAGATGAGGAGATGAACTATGAGTTGCAAAGGAGAAACTGGTCTCGCAACATTTCTTTGGTGTACCGTGATTTGAGATCAGAAAAGAGCTCAAAAAATGCAAAATGGAAAGCTATGAAATTGGTCCTAGGCGAACTGCGAATAAATATTTGGAAAAATGATTGAGAGGCACCATGTAGATAAATATGTTTTGCCCGGGCTGTGATGGAGTGCCAAATGTCGTGGTGTAGTATTTCGATGGACCACGCCATCACCGGTATCATGACAATGTGTCCAGCAGCATAGATCAACATGCATGTACCTAGCACCTGTAGCATATCTTTGTCATGCCTTTTCAGAACTGAAAGGAAACATGCGGTCCAGCTGTTCCAACTTGTCTAGCTGAGTAACTTAGGGGCGACGAATAAGAATCTCACAGCTGACAATCCCAAACAGATCAGTATTGGACACCTCTTGAGTCATCAACGTGGCCTGTGTGGAGTTGGAATGTTCTCCGGTGTGTGATACACCACTGTAGACATGACACCGACGACTTGGTTGTCTTCATGCTTAGGAATCGCTGGAAGTTGGATCTCCGTCACAGAGACACAGGAGAGGTGTTGGTGCAATGGTGCGGAACGCAGTACCCTCTCGATGTTGGCTTTATGCTTTATGGGACATTTATGCAGAACCCAACCGCCCCCAGAACAAAACAGGACAATTTAGTCCAAGGCCCCCCTCGGAACCATCTGTCTTCGTGCAATTCAACTCGACAAGCGTCGATGTGACTTTTTCGCAGGCACTTTGGCGAACTCCTCCTGAGTACCAGTTTGCTGACAAATTTCCCGACTGGGATTGGGGCGTTCGCAATGGCAAACCCAAGATCTTTGGTAGCAAAGTAGCAACGTGTTTCTGAGTTCAAGTGCTGTCACCAGCCTTTGTTTTCATTCTAGCCCGTGCTCTTATTTTTTGGCCGTATTGTCACTGATCCGATTAAGATGCTGTCGTCCTCTACTTCTTTGCAAACCCTCTGATTACAATCTTCATTTTTCTTTTCAATAGTGTTACAGTGTTCAGAAAATAATGATAATTTGATTCATGACGTCACTGATCTCAAACATGTTTCGTCCCTTTGAGGCTGCATCGACCAGCTGAGCTGATCTATTTGGTGAAAAGAGGCAAGGTGGTGTTTCTTAGATCAAAGAGAGGGGTCACCATGGAATGACATAAAAAAAAATGCCAGTGGAAGAGAAATGTGTCACCAAGGTTGGACGGACCGGAAGATCTCCTATTCCCATTGATCCGGGTCTTGAAAAACTGCCGAACAGACTCAGACGATCATCCAATCATGTCCCCTGACTGCACATGTCTGAAGTAGAATACATCAAAATACATCATGTCCCTTTTCGTTGACCTCCAGGCCTGTCTTTGACACCAACAAAATGGAACATTTCCCTTCGGAGCCCTTTGGGCCTCGGCCTTGAGACTTGATCCGGGCGGCTCCCAGAGCTGAAAGCATCTTTGACTACACTTGAACAATTTGAATGTGACAGACTTGGAGTCAGAGAAGCTGTTTTTCTTTACTTCAAGAATATGCAATACAGCTTTGGGATGATTTAGGTTCTTTAGATTAAATCTTTTCTGTTTCAGGTGGTTTCGTGAAGTTGCAAAGCGCCCGTTTGAGTAGCTGGTTTTGCTATGAGCCTTGTGACTACATGTATAGGTGTGGTGCCGGTTGCGTTGATTGCAGATTGCATGGTGGTGTGCCCTTCATGCATTTCCTGCAGCGGCGATGAGATGACAAGAAAGGAAGCGTTTGCTGCATGGGCTGCGAGTTGAAAGCCTTTCTTAGACAGACATCCTTGCAATTACCCTTGCCATAAGGCCCGAAATGCCGAAGAGAAGTTGACATCTTCAACAGATAGACTGAGGATGATCATGGACAGCTCAAAGTCAACTGCTAGCCATGGATAGAGCAAAGCGGGAAGTTTTCTTCGGGGGAGAATTGAAGAGCTTCATAGCCTTTCTTTTGAAAGATTTGCATTTGGAATGGTCTTGGATAAATTGTTAATGAAACGCAATCTCCCAGATACTCTATCCTTATTTATTGACGTTTCCTGAAAATCCGGTGCGTGTTAGATGATTTATTCTTGAGACTTTTAAGTGATAAACATGATAAACGTATCCAGAAGAATTATCCATTCTCTCCAACTTCAAAGGTGCAACTGCCGTCAGGTTCAGTTGCAGAACGCCAGAAGGCTTCTACGGCTTCTACCATCTCATTGCAGAATTGCAGAACTATGAACGTCCAGTGTTTTTTTTTAGCACCAAGTTCGAGCTTGTCCAGACCTTCGAGTCGAAGTGGGACCGAAAAGTATAGGAATACGGAGTACCGAAAAGTGAATAGATATGAATAGAGTAGATTATGAATGTATGTTTCAGATTATTTATGTATGCTTAAGGCTTAAGACAACAAAATCATCTAACCAATCATTAAACACATCACATTGCAAACTTCGTTGGGGATTTCGCATCGGTTTTTGTTGATGCATTTTGCAGAGTTCGAAGTTTCACCCACTTCATTGGCATTTGGCCGCCCTTCAGCGTGCGAATCATTGAATGGTATTGAGTTGCTATTGATGAGTTCAGTGTTTGCGTCCGGATTTGCTGGCGGTGATGGATATTAAAGCAGATGGGAAATGATATGCAGATCTCAGATGCATAGAGTATGATAGATAGATCTATATCTATTTACTTTTTTTATCTCTAGGAATCTTGAAGAATAAAAGCTTCCTCGCAGTCCACGTGAGAAAACACATGGAAATTTGGAAATGAACAACTTATATTCGTGGTCCACTTTGACACAACCATAGCAAGAGAACTTTGATTTGCACTGAAAGTGCTAAAGCTGTTCACGGTTCACGGTTGCGCTGGTCAAAAGGCTGGAGTCTGCAAAGTCGCGGTGACGAGAACAGAAGCGAAGTATCAAATACTAATTATTCTTGTGTTGGTCACAGCTTGCTGCTTGCAGCATTTCTGGCTTGATTGAAGTGTGTTTGTGATTGGCTTGCTTCTTGGCCTCGGCTTAAAGAATAGAACAGTTATGAACAGGTCAATCTTTCAGCCCAAAAAGGACATTCCAAAGCCTTGCAACGGACAATCTTGACACGCAACGTCCAGAAGTGCGTGCTCAGTGGCGGCTATCAGGCATCACCATGGGATCGGAACACAACCAGTAAACCATAGTAAACCCACCTATTTCTGACTGGCTTGTTTGATCAGGATCATGTCAAAAGACTTTGGAGGGATGTTGCTTTGCTACGGCCTGCTGCTGAGAGGCCAACTCAGGCAGTGGAGCATGGTGGAGCGTCCTGTTGAGAAGCTTCAATCCCAACGGTCAGTTGAAAATCTATATTTTTCTCCAGGGTTTTCCACTTGAGTTTGTAGGGATCTGTACTCCGTACAACTCCGTACCTTCGTACCCGATTTCTTTCGGCATCAAGTCTTGGAGAAAAAGAATCTGAGGTATCTTCCTAGTAGCCTGTGGAAGTGCTGGGGCGTATTCGCACAGCAGGAAGCCCAGATCCTGGTTTTGCACTTTTTTTGCGCCATTTGGTGTTCGTTTGATTTCTGTCCGAGATTGGGAGAAGAAGTCCATGCACTCTTTGTATGCTGGTGCCCGTGGCCCGTGGAAGCCATCATGACATGACTTCATGACATCATCCGTCCGTCGATGCCGTTTCATGCTTCGGTTCCAGGCCTCGGAGGCTTTCTGGCCATGCTGGCATGTGGCCTCTTCGCGGCCAGCAACGTCAAGGCTTGACGATTTGTCAAAATAGAATAAGACGAAGCTGAAGAACAAATACCTAACAACGAATTGATATAATGTCTTTTTCAAATTATTCATATCTATAGATAAATAGAATATGAATAGTAAATAAGTATATATATATATATATATCTGTGTGTATGTTATTTGATAGAGAGATCTTTATGTACTATTCAAGATCAGGTGCTATTTCTTTCCGCCAAGTAATATGTCTTAATAATCCTAATATCCCTGAAATCCTGACTATTTGAATGATTGGATATTTTGAACAGATGTTTGACATAGTTAGCATATTCAATTTGCAATTTACGGGTGTACTTCCCCTTTGTGTGTGACCTTCCCCTACATGGGATTCGCAGCCCAAGTCCCCTCCTTGCTTGCAAGTCTGCTATTGGCGAAGAGCTGATGCTAGATCCGTGAAACAAACTGCTGTTGAGCTTCCCGTTGTTCAAGGGTTGCTTCCACATATGTTTCATTCTTGATCTGAACATTGCTTGTAAACTAAATGTAACTCTTTTCACAATCAGTCATTGAATAAATGACAGGTCCATGAGGTGACTTTCTGCTGCTTCTTTTCAATCTTTTTTGGCGCTCAGGGAAATGAAATATACCTCAAAGGTCCCAAAATCTGAGGAGATTTTTGTTGATTTCGTGGTGTCCCTGAAGCATTGGAACAGATCACGCGCGCATGTTTCGTGTCCTGCAACAACTTGGCTGACACTTGCTGAGCAGACTAAGCAAGCATCACAAAGCCACACGAAGGGACAGTTGATTTTCAGTGTCGTTGATGGTAAGAGACATGAAGTTGAAGGGACATCATAAACAACTCAGACAACTCATGAACCATTTTGTGAGACCATTTCCTTCTCAGACATCCGTGACATATTTAATCCATGAGATCTTCGCTGCACAGGATATCCGTGTCTTTTTTGTTTGTGTGCCATGAGAATTTGGGATGCTCACAGCTCCCAGTTCAGTGTGAAAGTCTTAGATGGAGAAACCATTGTCTTTGGACACAAGGCAAGGCATCTGAAACTTTTTGACTGACTTCGGACCGAAGAGAAACAAAGACAAAAAGAAATCTGTCAGGCGGCTCCATTGACCAGCTCTTTGGAAAGCAGATTCTCTCAATCCAAGATGTATCAATCATATCTCGTTTTACTCGCAGTCTGTCGGATGGAGAATTACCATGAATTACCTTGTGCAAGATACTGTAATCGAAACAACTAGGTAACTAGAACATTGAATGAAGTTTTGTTGACAGACTATGATCTTTTGTTTTTTTTTGTGACTTGGAACCGTTGCGAGGCTTTGAGGCCCTCGGCATCAACGAAGCTTGGAGTGAGACGTTTGGAAGCCGGCATCAAATCCAGATAGGCTTTTAAGGGTTTGATACGATTTGAGAAGATGAAAAATATTGAAAAATGACATTCCGCGACCCTTTCAAACTCTGGGTGTTGACATTAAGGACCTGTTGGCTGGCCTAAAAGACCTTAAAGATGGTGATGAAGTGCCTGAAGATCCACCTGAGCCAGAACCGGCTCCAGAGGTTGGACATAACGGAACGTGCCACCAGTGCAAATTAAGCAATGAATTTGACGCATTGACGAATTTTGAATGATGAAAACAATTCTTCCAATTTCCTCCTTTTAAGCTTCGGCGAGTTCACATGCAGGTTCATTTGCTATCCAGTGGTCCGGTTGGAGTCTCGTGTGCACAAAGTCACAGTCTCCGCGTTTCCATGTTATGCCCGTATTCATCCTATTCATCTGCATGGACTCATCTCAGGAAGCCGCTCTCGTTTGATTCCGGATGTGCCACCTCATCGACAGGATGACTTCCATGGTCCCGCAATGCAACATGGACAGTGAAAGAGTCCACCAGTGTGGACCAAACGGGAAATCCTGTGGCTACGGCATGGGTTTGTTACGCACTTTGATATTCAAGTGCTAAGGTTGGGAAAGGGTCTCAAGCCACAAGGTTTCAGGGTCAGTTTAACCAAATGTCCGCAAATGCCAGCCTTGTAAAATAGTAGGTCACAAATGTCACATATCTGGGCGAATGCACAAATATGCGGGATGGATAAGCTTTTGCTAGACTCTAGACTTAGCTAGACTTGTGCTTAGTAAAAGATCCCTTGGAATTTTCCTAATACAGTTGGCAAGCTTTGTTCCGGATTTTGATGTAAAAAGTAAAAGTGATCGCAATGCAAGCCTGGGAGCGTTGCAGGATCTGATTGTGACAGTCTGATGGTATAACCTTTCAGGGTAGACATGAATCCTCTGGTTCTACACCAGTAGGCCCAAAGAACGGATATGAATCCCATGAAAATCACCGGGTGTGAATGGTCAGTATGTCATCAACCGGTCATCTCGAATTGGTTTCCAGGATTAAAGCCAGGTAAGGTTTGTCCAAATGAACCTGCCAAAAAAGGTTATTAATTATTTGATGGAATTTGCAAGAGTTGTTTTCTTGATGAATCGGAGAAATTTTCACTTACAATGCCAAGATTCATTCGGATGGATTGAGCTGGACGCTTGTGAATGATCACGGATTCAGGCTTGAGTTTGGAGAATGCTGTGCTCGGGAATTCAGCCCCAAAGAGAAGAGGTTCCTGTTTCGGACACATGAATAAATGGGTTTCAAAGACCAGCGGGTTCATCCCCATTCGTCGAATCCTTTTCCTCATTTGACGTTGCTCCAAGTTTGAGACTCAGAGTTTTCAGGATTGGAACTACCAAACCACCAACCAGGTCGGTTAGTCAGTCACAGTCGAATCCTTCTTGATCTACAGGCTACGGTCTTTTGGTCGAATCCTTGTTGAAAGCAGGAACTTGCCAGTGGCATGACGGGAGTCCGAGGACTGGTTTAATTTTTAGAGTTTGTGCATTGAAACGCCACACCGATGGATTTTGCACCTCTGCCGCTTTTGTTCCACGATGTTTTGAAGATATGATGCGTGCGAAAGACAACTTGCAAATATACAACGAAGCAGCAGTGGATTTCTAGCGCTTCAACATCTGGCATGGGCCGGGCCAAGCACATATTTGTAGCAATTGCGTCACCGTGGTATATACTGTTCGGCCTCCGGCATCCACATTGTGCGACCCCTCCCAATTGTTTTTTATTAGCCCTTTTGAATTCTTTCACCCACCTGACTTGACTTATTTCACCCTTTGACTTTACAACCCCCCGGCCTACTTTTGCAGCCTGGACAATATTTTTCAACCCTGCCATCCTATTTTGTCCGACCCTTTTTGTCATTTTGTTTGAGCCGAGTGCCTTGTTCTTGGCCCTCTCCTCTTACTTTTCTCACCTTTTTTTACAGAAAAACATGTTATGCAGGCCCGTGTTGAGAAAAAAAACGTAACTGTCAAATCTGTGTTTTTCTTCGCATACTAAAAGGGTCAGGCTCCTAAGTAGACCTCTGTACACCGAAGGTAAAATCAGGTTGCAGGCAAAGGGGGGGCCCTACATCATTTTTTTTTGGTGCGTGTTTCCTGTTTTAATCTTTTCGGGGAACCCCTGACACATGGACCTAGGCAATGCTTGCTTATATAGAGTCTTATTTGAACCACTGCACAAACGTATGTCTTCTGACATTGTTTGGCACAAGGCTTTATCACTTGTCGTTGTCATAGAAAAGTCCGCGTTGCTGACCTACGGTGTTCATCGATCAGGGCATACCGGGGAATTCGTCCACGTGGTAGCGGAGCTTGTGCTCTTTCTCCATTGAGTTTTCAGTACAGTTTAGATTCCGAAGAAGAAGAAGATCAGGACCAACAGCCTACTATGGTTCCCGATAGTATGGCATTTCCAGTTGAACGGTATTACCGCAGCTCTGCAGTTCGCATGGCCCCAAAAGTCCCACCAACGTTCGATGGACAATTTAGTGGGTTCGAGTTTGAAGACCTCATCGATGATTGGTTTGGTTCTTTCAGCATTGACCCCTGAAAGATTAGGACCATCGCTTAAACATGCTTTTGGTTGGCGCGGCTGAGTTTTACAAGAACATGTTGAACAATGCAGGTTTGAGACATCTAGAAAATGGAAAAAGACATGTCAAGGATACTCTCAGGCCTTATTTTGTCATGTTCCATGGTAACCAAGAATTTGTGTTGTGGATAGGAAGAGTTGAAGTTATTTCAAGAATAGTGACAGCCTTCGTGGATCTTTTTCATCATGATAGCCCGGAAGCTGAAACGTCTTTCACCACCTGCGCTTAGAGCAGCAATCAACGAACTCAAAGGCCCCGATCAACAACGTCAGAGCATCATTGAAGCTCATGACGACATGCGTTGAGAATCGCCTGGACCGACAATTTGATGAGTTTAGTGTTCTTGGTACAAGCAGACCTGCACGAGAATCAACGGGAACGTTTTGCGAGGAGCGTGTCCCTCCGACAGATTGACCTGGCGCAACGCGCGTATTTGCAAGTCAAACACTTGTTTATGGAACTTTTCTGTACAACCAGGGCCGGCATTGCAGGTCCCACGATACGTCAATTCAAGACCTATTTTCCTAGTCGCCGAAGAGGGTGAGTATGAGGGCGAGCAGGGATTTTAGGTGGTTGAAGAAGAGACGGGCGAAGAAGGCTTCGTAAGTTTTTTCGCTGAAGATGATTTCTGGGTGCTTGGTGCGTAAGGAGGAAACATGAAGAGACGTGTTTTCAATCGAAGATTCAAACAAGGAAAAGGAAAAGGCCGAGGTGGCCATAAGAAGAAAAGACCTGGATTTCGCCCAAGGTCAAAAGGAGGCAAGGCTTTGCGACAGAAGAGTCCCATGATGACCAATCCTTCTGTGGAAAGTCGCGAGGAAGGAAGGGCAAGAAAGGAAAAAAGGGAAAGGATTCCTTCAAGCGATCCTCGAAGAAAGGCAACAACAAGTCGAGCACTACGATGCTCGCGAAGCCCGAGCCCAGGAGAATTGGTCCGAAGACAAGTATTATTGGGAATATATGGTGTTTCTACAAGAGTTACGATACTTCTCAGCAAGATCATTGGAATTCATACGTAGCGCAAGAAGGTTGCACCAACAGACGGACTGATCAAAGCCTCGAGAACCTTTGTTTGCAATACTTTTCTTCATTGAATCCTTGCTTCCTCGAACTGGCCTCTTCATTGGCTACGCCAAATCTTTTGTGGTTCAGATTCGTCTGAAGCTTGAAGTTGTTTCACGACAATTCTCCTCAGTATCACTTGAATTCAAACGGCATTTCGCCGAGCAAGCAGAAAGGCATTTTGCCAAGATCACTTCAAGCCGACAAAACGGCGGAGTACCCAAAGAAGAAGAATAAGACGAAGTCCGACAAGACGGACATGCCTATACCTTAATTATGAGCCCAATGTCCAACACACTCTTCTTCTTGATTATGTTGAAGTATCATCGAGCCCCGCTTGTGTTTTTCTTAATTCAAAATATACCCGTGCTATGGGTTCAAGATTTGCAAGTGACAATCTTGCAAGAGCATGTTAGAATCACCGTTGTTCTCACTTGAAAACTCACCAAAGAAGCTAGCAACAACAATGTTTCATTTGCAAATGGTGATTAATCACATGTCAAGGAGAAAATCCAGAAGCACCCTACTGGTTGGATGACTACTTCGGTAGATATGCTTTGGAAGGGTTGTGTGCCTGTTATCTTCTCAGTCGAACAAATGCGTAGTCTGAGGATGAACATAGAGCATACACCAGCAGGAGAATTTCTGACTTGTGCAACTTTTGCCATTTGCAACCAGTAATCAACTTATTCTCGCTATGACGTTTCTCGCAAGATATGGGCAGAAACCTTCTCACAGTCTTGTCCATCTTGCAATGGGAAACATAGGAAACACACATATGCATATGATGAAAATTGCTCATTGCGCACTTGATGGCCCACAGGAAAAGCGGGAGACTTTGCCAAGAAAACCTGTTCAAATCGTAGATGCAAGAGAATCAAAGCCATCAGGGTCTTCAAAGCCCGCACCGACAAAACGGTTAGATGTCAAGACTAAACCAACAATACGGTTAGAAGTTCAAGAGTTAGATCACGAGTTAGAGATCGCTAGCTTAGATGATGCCATTGTTGATGAACCCTCGAAAACTTATCAGCGCCCAAACCTGAGAACCATACCGGGCGAAACAGGTTATTGAAGATGATACTGAAGTACCAGTTAGACAAAAGAAGGATGCAAAACTAAAGGCTGGTTTGCCTATTGCTCTGAAAAGGATTTACGAGAAGTTGGAGCCGCCTGTTGAATTTTTTTTGAAATTGCACCTGAAACATTATCATATGTCACCCAAGCCATTCGGGAAACGAACTTCAGCTATAAATCCTTGAAAAATATTCCAGAACTTTGATCTTATCGGGATCAGTGTGAAACGTGTCAGCAGAAGAGAAAGGGACCTGCACGATCCAAATTTCTGGTTTGAGAAGTGAAGTCTTCGGAGAGCTAACATTCATTGATCATGCAGAAGTTCCATTCGATGACACCTACAAGATGATGTTTCTTATCATTTGTGATGGCGCAACTTCTATGATGACTTCTTTTCCTTGCGAAACAAAACTTGAGGATGAAACCACAGATTACCTCTTGCTTGGATTATCTTGACCTTTATCACTTCCACCCCAAATACATTGTTGGAGATCAAGGTTTACTGGGTCGAAACTTGAGGCTTTCTAAAACCGGAAGGGTGTAAAGTTTATCGCCCTGGGACCTCAAGCTCCATGGCCCATGGGGACAGAAACAACGATTAGGCTCTTCAAGAACCAGGTAAAACTTACCCTCGATGGTGCTAGAGCTGATCCGCTATGTCATCCATTCTCTTTCAGAGTTGGTAGACCAGCAAATTTAAGGACAAAATAACTAGGCTATGTTGGGAAAACGCAATGAAGAAAGTTCAAAAGGATTCCATTGGATCTTTGATGTGCAATCATGCTGAAAAATTAAAACAGTGTGTGAGAACTGTAAAGGTGGTAGGTTTTCATGTTTGATGAAGTGCAATACTGACACCACATCATCCGTCGCGCCGGCCCTCCTTCAAAAAGGACCTGTGATGGTGCTACTTGGTGTCAACGGTCTATGTTTCACGAATTTGTGGCGTTCACTCCAACATCATAAATATGCAGGAAAGCAATCCCATATCAACATACAACTTAAGTGCCTTAACATGAGAGACATGGGCAGTTTAAACTCTCAAAGTAAGCTCTCAAAGTATGGAAACTCATGGTGTGGATCTACAGTAAAGATTTACAAGTGGTAGCTTGGAACAAATCAGCATCAGAGAATCAGAAACCAAATAGTGCACCAAAGAAAAAGTCTGTTGCGCTCTCAAAGTTAACTCTTGGTGTGGATCTAGAGTAGGTTTACAAGTGAACTCCTCAAACAAATTAGCGCCCGAATCAGAAACAATAGTGAATCAGATAAACATTCTTTGTCAACTCTCAAAGTCAACTCTTGGTGTGCATGTACAGGAAGTACTATTCCAAAACAAATCAGTTTCAGAGAATATGAACCTTTAGTAAGCCAGAAAAAATACATACAGTTTACCTTTTTAAGGGTTTTTCTTCCGTCGGTGCGGCCTCGACCTTTTTAGCCATGGACCCACCTAGACTCTTTCTGAAAAACCTGCCGATTGCCACAACAGTGAAGCAAGTCTGGGATGCATTGACAAAGAATGGGCTGGGCGTCAGGGCTTCAACACGTCCAGGCCACCCGAACGGGACAAGGTTGCAGCTCTGTTTTTTTTTCGCCTACTATGAAAGTGAGGCGAACGTTCAGGTTGCTGTGAATAGACTCAATGGTCAATACTTTTTGGGTAGCTGCATCCCTGTTGTGGCAGAAGTAGCGCGACCACGAGCTTCGGGCATGTACTACCATGTGAATGGCCCTCCTGTGGTGAGGCCCTCAATGGCACCAGGTGCAGCGGCATCGGGTGCAGCTACAGAAAGTGGACCTCATGCACCATGGAGGGCGACTATTCCAGTACCGCCTCCTCCACCTACAGCTGTGTCAAAGTCGACCCCCACGTCACAACAAGCGCCTGCATTTCCTCCTACTCCTCCACTTTTGGAGGCCAAAGCCAAAGCAAAAACACAAGCGCAACCACTGCTTCCAGCTGGCAAAGTGGAGAAAGAGGAGAAGGACGATATCGCCAAAACTGATGGCTTGCACGTGGAGGAGAAGAAGGAAGTAGAACAAGGTCAAAGGCCTTTACCGGAGCAAAAGAAAGACGCGGCGGACACAGAGGAAAAGAAGGAAGACGTGGCGGACACAAAGGACAAGAAGGGAGATGCGGTGGACACAGAGGAAAAGAATGGAGATGTGGTGGAGACAAAGGAAACGAATGAAACGACAGGAGATGTGATGGACAAAAACCAGGAGAACAAGGATGTCAAACAGGAGCTGTTGCCAATCAAAGAAGAGCAGCTAACTGAATCGCCTTCATCTGAGGCCAAAAAACGAATTAACAATGCGGTGGATGGCATTGAAGAAGACTCGGACGGAATGGCGGTGGTAGATGAGTATCAGGTGGACGAAACTACTGATTCATGGGTTCAACTGCGACGTCTTGCAGATCAAGCTTTGCAGGAAGAAGGAGAAGAAGAGGAGGAAGAAGAGGAGGAAGAATCAGAAGAAGAAGCCAACTTGGAAGAGACCTCACCTGCAGACAAAGGGTGCCAAAAAGGAAAAAGAAGACAAGAGAAAGCAGCCAGCAAAGAAGAAGTCCAGGTCGAGATCAAAGAGGTCCAGGTCGAGATCAAAGAGGCCCAGATCGAGATCAAAGAGGTCCAGGTCGAGATCAAAGAGATCAAAGAGATCAAAGAGATCAAAGAGATCAAAGAGGTCAAAGAGATCAAAGAGATCAAAGAGCAGGAGGCGGCGGCGGAGATCTACGAGTAGTGGCCGTTCAAGTCGATCACGGAGCCGGAGACGAAGACGTGGTAGATAGAAAAGACAGGTGGAAATCAGACTCTTGACAAGTCTGCTGCAGCCGCAGTGTGTCTGCTGAAAAAAGGTGATATGGGTGTGCGCACTATAGTCACTAGTTTTTTTCTTGTTGAATCTTTGCATTGAATCATGGAAAGAAGTTTTCAACATGTGGGGCACCAACATTTTTGAAAGATTCCAACATATGCGTTTGAATGTGTTTGGAAACCTGTATTGTTCTCTTAAAGGCCTTTCTTCAATGGAAATGAAAGAAGTGCTAAGGGGTATCAAACCAAAAATACAGTACTCTATAATTCGAAAAGAGCTTTCCAACCACCACTTTGAGAGCACCTTGAGAACCTTGAGAGCAGCTTGAGCACTGTGAGTGACACTTTGAGCGTGATACTGTGAGAGATAATACTGTGAGCGATACTGTGAGAGATACTGTGAGTGATACTGTGAGTGATACTGTAAAGAATGCTAAGCATCATAGATCCCCAACCTTGAACTATACTTTGTTGGTCTTGAGTTGGCTCGACAAATCTTCAAACGAGATAATGGATTGTACTTCATTCTACTTTGGTACTTTTAAGTAAAAATTCAGTTTGCAGCACTTTTGGCAACCTGCTTTCCAGACAGGAGTGGTATCCCTGTAAATGCTTGTCGCTCTAGTTTTCCCTCACCGTAAATGTTTCTAACTCTCATGGTTGGTCACTCTCAGTGTCCTTCATGTGGTTCGCATGCCGCTTTTGGTTGGTTACCCTACTTTTCCCTCATGGTACATCCCTCATGTTACATGTTTGTAACTCTCACTCTTAAAGTCATACATAAGCTGAAAAGGAAACCTAGAAGCAGGTATAGTGTTTGTATTCAAAAGATGCTATGGCAATTCCGCAACAGGGGGTGTGCTTTTCCTGGCCACTTGCTCACTCCTGTTCAAGACCTAGAGCAATCTACTTTCAAGTCCGTGTGTACTTTCCTCAGAATATTTCGACCAAGGGTTTGAGTTGTAACCAAAAAACTCGAGTGTTTAGTTTCTTTGAAAAAGACATCTTACTTTATTTGCATAGTTGATGAATCCATTTGAGCTAGACCAACTTAAAACAACAAAACTTTGACAGCCAGGTGCCCCCAAATTGGAGCCTTTCACTTTCATTGTAAATGCGTAAGGCGTGACGCAAACACACATTCTCAGAGTGACCGGAGTTGCACACCAATTTACTTTATCCAATTTCTGCCATGCGAATTGAAACCATACATGCCCACTGTCAGAAGTTTAGAGCATTTTTCAGAATGAAAGCGACATGTTGTTAATGGCCAAGAAGTGTTCGACAACCTTGTAGGGAGGGAGAAGCACTTGGAGGAGGGACCATACCAACTACCATGAGAGACCTTGCGGAATATAACGCACTGTGAGAGATTACATTCTACATGTTGAATGACCTTGTTTTTTTCACCACATGAGGGGGTTTGAAAAAATCATGCTGCAAGAACTAGCTACAGGAAAATGTTCACACAAATGGTGATTATGTTTTTTTGCAAGTTGTTTTTGCAGAGTCAACGGTTTGAGAAGGGTTTCATGTTGAGTCTTTGAGGTTGTAGAAGTGATGTTTCACACACAAGGTTTCAATCTAAAGCTGTTGGCGGGGCATGGCCCAAGTCTCGAGTATTGAAAAATATGAAGTTGATTCAGTCAGCAATAGCAACCTCGAGGTAGTCATGGCAGGCAAGGCTGACCATTTCGAACACGTCGAAACGCAGGACTCGCAGAATGACCTTGAGAGCTCACAACTTGAGCCTATTTCATGTTCCCCTATGCCTCCTGATTCACAAGTGGAAGAGCCTGCCCACCATGATGAGTCGGAGGTAATTCCCAGTTTGACCAAGAAGATTCTCAAGGAGATTCGGGTGTGTTCCAAGACACTTTGCGATTGAGCCCCAATGTGCACCAGTTCTCACCAAAGGCCTTACCTTCACCTGACCAGCCAGAAGAAAGCCCAACAACAGAAGAAGGAAAAGAAGAAGAGATCCCCCAAGAAGAAGACGAAGAAGAATCAGATGGTAGGCTGACGCCGCCTTGTGGCTTTGTTCTGTCAAGCAATGGAATGGTCCACGGGGACACCAGCATTGCTCAAGACAATCCGATGTTGGCCATGATCATGAGTGCTATGTCTGGTGTCCTGGCACACAAGCTTGTTGAATGTGAGGAAGATGCAGAAATGGGGCAGGGCAAGGGGAAGGGAAAGGTGGGATCCAAGGGAGGGGAAGGCAAGGGCTATGATGCAGGGACTGGGGCTTCAAGCTCATTTATGACACCTGTGAGCAAGCCCAAAAGAGCAAGTCCAAGTCTATGGCAAAGAAGGGTAAGTTTGGGAAGAAGTATTAGACGCTTGTTGACTGAGTGAGCGCAATTCTTGACCGTTTTTGACCTTGGGAAAGGATTTGTCATGAAATCTCTGAAGTGAGCGCCAGAGAAAAAGTACTGTTGAATCATCGCATACATATGTACCATCGCAGTTTCTAAGAAGTTTCGACTAGACTTCGAGTCGCAGTTTGATCGAAGTTTAGTTGAAGTTTGATCGAATTTTTTGTTTTTGAAAAACCACATGTTACGAACATATGGTATTTACAGTGTTTGAGAATACCTCATATCAAACAGCGACCAAACTTCGAGCAAACTTCTACAAAACTTCGAGTCGAAGTTTCATCGAAATTTCGACGAAACTGCCAGAGTAAACCCAAATCTCATGATAGGAGTGATGTTATTTTCTCAGAAAGGTTTCTTGCAAACGGTTGGTTGCCTGATGATTTCTTCAGTGAATTTGATTGAAACAAGTCTTCAACCTCTAGGAATAATTTCTGTCGTCAAACACCTTGAGAAGACTTTGAGAGTACCTTGAGTCAACTTCGAGCCTTGAGAGAGTTTCAACATGACATGTGAAAACACTTGAGAGAGGGAGAGATATAGAGAAACACCGATCCTCTTTAACTTCCTTTTTTTTACTGTGAGAGTTTACTGGTTCTTGTACATAGTGCTTGCCTACAAAGTTGGCATTTGCGTCGCGCTGGTTCCAAGCCTCATTGCCTACACTGTGTGTCTCAGACACACCCCAAGGCTGTTTTCCGTCTGTTGTTCTGTAGAGTTTGTAGCAGTATGCCGGCTGCTTCGAAACTCAAACGTCCCGCAGCAGCAGACTCAGAGCCGAAGAAGAGGCCAGCAAGCAAAGTGGTATCAACGACTTTGTTGATACGGTCCAGAAGAAGAAGACAGAAGGTGACAAGAAAGTAGATGCAGAAGAAGAAGACGAAATCTCAAAGCGTGATAAGGGGAAAGCCGAAAAATTCGGCAAACTCCTCAAGACAGGAGGGGTGCCAGAGCATGTGTGCCATATGTGGTACCATGAATCGAAGAAGGCGCCAAGCCAAAGGGCCTTTCCGACTGAGATCATAAATCGTCTCATGGTGAAGGGTTCAGATGGCCAGTACAGATTGAATACCGACCAGCAGTTTTTCGAACAGTACCGCCATGTCTATACCCAACGCAAAGCCAAGGACAAAAGTAAAAGCCTTCCAAGGACAGTGATGCTGGCTTCCCATTTTCATGGGAATGAAGCCTTGCTCAAAGAATCCATCGCTAACGGAGAGATCTCTAGCCACTTCGACAAGGAGACCAATGTGGAATTTCTATCCTTTCGTGAGCTTTCCATCTCCGATACCAAGGTGAATGAGCAAGGCGAGAATGTGAGGGGAAGCAAGAAGGTCAGCCAGCAGGAATCGCACGCCTTGCAGGGCATTTTGGCATCCTTGAAGTGGAAGTGGCATTGCAAGAAGGCTTTTAGTTTGACCAAACAACTTTTACAAAAGATCTTGAACCAGAGACAGGGCAGTGGACATAGGACACCTGACGGGGAGAGTAAGGCCGAGAAAAACTAAAGGACATAGAGGACACATAAGGATGAAGCAATGATGGTTTCTTACCACATGTGACGAAGCATACGTCATACGAAGCAGTTTGGGAACTCCATTGTTTTGACATTTTATGGTGAACGCTTCAAAGTCAATCTTCACGATATTACCTAAACAAATCAGTTTGCAGCACTTTTGGCAACTACATGGTCTATTCAATATCCCTGTATATGTTTGTCGCTCTAGTTTTCCCTCACCGTGCATGTTTCTAACTCTCATGGTTGGTCACTCTCAGTGTCCTTTCATGTGGTATTCAAAAAGGTTTTGTGGTAGGCGAGGGATGAAGCATTACGACTTTTTACCCTTATACCCTAAATTTTTTGAATTAATTTTTCAACCATACACCCTAAAACACTTTGTTCGCATGCCGCTCATGGTTGGTTACCCTAGTTTTCCTTCATGGTACAACCCGCATATTGTACATGAACTCTCATGGTTGGTCACTCTCAGTGTCCTTCATGTGGTTTTTTGCTAGTTTTCCCCCATGGTACATGTTTGTAACTCTCACTCTGCAACACCAAGCTGTTCTGCATACACGTTACTTGCTCTCTTTTTTTGGTTGGAACTTTCCCAAGTCATCAACATGTTCGCATTGTCCGACCTTCGCTTATGCCATGCCAAGTCGTGTTCATAAGTTTGCTGCTCTGCAGCACATACAAAATTCACGATTGGATCGTGTTGAGTCTATGCCCTGAACATAATGACCTTGGGTTCCTGGTGATATACATCTTGAACCAAGACCACCGCTTCTTGACTGGCCTCAAAGAATTCGTGCTCTCCCACGCAATCACATCTCGATCCCAGGCGTTCTTGTCAAACCTTTCGCAAAGCCAATGGCACAAAGCCATATGGGGTGTAGACTCCTCCAGCGAAAACCATTTCTTTTTGGGAACGTTCAGATCAACGCCTGAGAGCTTTTGCACACCATAAGGAACAGCCACCTCTGTGTAGCACTCCATCTTTTTCATCTTCTTTGCATGCAAACTCGACATGGTACGCTTCAAGGGACAAAGATGCACTAGGATTGAATTGCTTGCCACTTGGCATTGTTTCAAGCCAAAAAAGACAACATCCACTCTACCACATGTAGGTTACATGATGTCATGATTGGACCCTTTGGTGCCATAGTGCTCTCACTGAAACAACATCTCACAGTGTCACATGTTGTCCTCTCACGGTCTCTCACGGTCTCTCCCTAAGAACATTGATACTTGATATTTGTTGAATCTTTTTCAAATACAAAGATGTTCTGAGGGTTTAGGGGTGGATAAGTGAGTGCGTAAGGCGCGTCGCGTTTGCGAAGCCGCTAAGGTTGGAAGCTTCTGGTGAAGGTTCAAGATAAAGAGAGGAAAAGATCATGGAAAAACAGCCTTTTCCATGCCATTTTCCTGGGTTCCTGTTTCCAAAGTTTGTTCAACAAAAACAAACCCTTTTTGATAATCTCTTCTAAATCTTCGCCTCAGAAACTCTTCATGATGTGTGTTTGTTTTGTCACACGGGAACATTGTTCAGTGGTTTCACCAATATAGTGTCACAGGCAGACGAAGTGCTCATGGACAAGGACGGGACTTTGCCTGCTTCTTTCCTGACACTTGTCGACAAGGCTTTTGCAGCTACCGACAAATTGCTCAAAGAAGGCTTTCGCTTGTCGAAAGACAAGAATCTTGCGGACAAGGCTCCCATCATGAAGCAAGCTTACCAGGCCTTGAGTAAACACCAAAGGGAGTTGGATCACGTGAAGTGTTGGGGTGAGATCCCAGGCGCTGAGCAGGTGAGCAAGATGGCATGTGACAAGTTTCTCAGCACGATTGCTGAGGATGTTGCCAAATACAACCGGGAGATCGAAGCGGCAAAAGGCCAACTCAAGGCTCTCAAAAACTAAGGCTTTCAAGGTTCACCACATTGCTATAGGGCGTGATGATGTGTTTGTTATATGTTTTCGTATGGCTACAATTAGAGCTGATTTCCTTCACACGATACCTTTGAAACGTTTGCACCTTAGCACCTGACCAATGTTTTTAATTGTTTTTAAAAGTTCCTTGTGTTTAGTAAGTGTGTCATATTCTGGAAGGCCTGTAGCACAGGGTGTCAATTTTGACGAACCAACAAGCCCACTCTTTGGAAAGACGACATTAGTCGCAAAGTTCTCGAAACACGTATGTAGACACTATAGACCGCCGATAAAGGAGAATGTGCAAAAAAATGGCAAGCGGTGTGGGGTGAAATGAAGGGTTACTAAGTCATGTTAGAGGCAAGGATCGATGTCAGGGGATACATGTTTGAACCGTTGATGAATGGAGTTGATTTTCGATTTACACCATTTTAGAGATTTGGGCTTGATCAGTAAAGATACTTTGGTGAGTATAACTTTTTCTACGAGTAAAACCTGAGGGACACCATAAATGACTTTTCTTCTATGACAAGGAAGGCCTTTGAGGTTTACTATGAGTCATACTTTGAGTGATACTATGAGTGTGATACGTACTTTGAGTCATACTTTGAGTGATACTATGAGTGATACGTACTTTGAGTGATACTTTGAGTGATACTATGAGTGAACCTAAAGGATTGAAGCTATATGGGTGATTCTTCGAGTGATATTGTGAAAGATACGGTGATTGATTTCTTAGAGATACTGTGAGTCATACTGTGAGAGATACTGTGAAGAATCTTGCATTCGACTTTGTAAAAAATGCTAAGCATCACGGATCCCCAACCTTGAACTATACTTTGTTGCCCTTAGGTTGGCTCGACAAAGCTTCAAAAGAGATAATGGATTGTATACCTCATTTTACTTCGGTACTTCACTCATGGCTCATGGTGGCTCGCCCCCAAAAAGGAGCTCTTGCATAATGTCCTAGGGAGTTCAACTAACAAAACTTCATGTTGTTGAAATTATGCAGCAAAAATCCCCTGAATGTAACACCTGCCATCATGCACAAAACCCCGATTTCATACTTGGATTTTATTTTTGGTTCTGGGCTTTGAAAACTTGAAATGCAGAACAGGAATTGTAATTCAATTTCTATCTATATAGCGCCCATAGACACGCCACCATGCCTGCTGAAGCCAAAAGGAAAAGGTCTGAAGGGTTGCGGCAACGACTCGCCCAAGCTGAAGCCGACGAAAGAGGGAAAACCGTGGGGGACCAAAGCCACCTTGCGCAGTTCTTGCTACAGCTCTACGCCTGGGTTGAGATGTCTCCTCAAATGGTTCAACGTGTATCCAAGCTCGTCCTAGAAGACATTCAGGCTTCTGCAGAAAATCCTAGAGTTCTGAATGATCTTGAAGTTTTAGCTGGCATCGGGACAGGAGGGACGCACAAGAACAAATGCCATGCAGATCTAATGGCAAAGGTCGAGAGGATGTCAAAATTGCCCAGTCCCTTCAGAGTGACCATACCGTTCAAGCAACCTCTAGGCGAAGCCCCTCAAGGCATCCTGCTACCACACGAAATGTTTTCATCTCTGTCCCACAACTACCAGGAAACATGGAAAAGTCGACGTCAGTCCATGCATCCGCAAATGAGGCAGCACCCAATCAAGGACAAGGCAAATTACAAGACGACAACAGTACCCACCGCCATCCATGCGGATGGTGTGCCCATAGTGGGCCTAGGCAAAGGCTGGTCCAGAGTGATGACTCTTTTCAGCTGGTAATCATTGGTGGGGCAGGGTTCAACTCGCGAGTTGTTGTTCTGGGTGTGGGGTATGTACGACAAACTATGCACAGGTGGTGTTGCAGATGGGACCCGGGGAAAATTTTCGCGGTTTTAAAATGGAGCCTGATGACAATGATGGAGGGCGTTTGGCCCACCCATGACTTTGAAGGAAATGAGCATCTTGCCTTGCAGTGTGAATGTCTATTCTGATTTTTTTTTCACCTCCTTTTCCATGTGTTTTTCAAGATCACTGTTCCCACGTTTGATCCAATAGTTTAACCAAATGCTTATGCTACCAAATGTTTATGGTACCACATGTTTTTGTAATCCTTCGTTACCACACAACGCACTTTACCTGATAAATGCCTATGATGGTACGTGTTTGTGTTGCCACATGTGGAGGTTATACCACATGCCAGGTGCACCCCATGCTTATGTTACGAGATGTTTGGGTTACCACATGCTTTTATTACCGCATGCTTTTGTCACCAGATACTTGGGCTAACCCATGCTCATGTTGCCACAGTTTTTCATGCAACAAAGTTTCTGGTGTTTTATTTTTAGAAACCCTTCAAACCAAACTGAAGGTATCCCAATGGGAGCCCAGAAAAAGCGAAAGCCGGTAGTTATCTGGCAAACGGGTACAGAGCCGTTCTATTTGCACTCACAGGTGATTTAGATTACTCCGCGGGAATTCTGGGCATGCCCCGATATGATCTATCAGGTGCAGGTATTGGAGGTGGACGGCCACAGGTCCAAACACTTGGACGGACTTCCGTGCTACTGCAAATTGGAGGTTGACCAGGTGGAGTAGGGACGCTTGGCACGCGTGGGAGGGTAGGTCGAGGTGCGCATTGCTGACCTGGTGGATCTTGTTTTAAACATTGCATATGACTGGATGCATACAAAATATTTAGGAACAGACCTCTACCAATTCGGCAGCTGCCTCGCTCTTCTCGTCAACAACATCTTGGGAGGGACACCGGATGAGAACCTACAAGCATGTTGGTCTTTTCTCAAAAGGTACTTTCGAGAACACAGGACGCCTTCTCAATACCGCTATCTCAATTGTATTTCAATGTTCATGAGGGCTCCAGGTCGATTTCCGAAGTTGAAGGGAAAAGCAAGTGAGGTACCGCATTTTAGCCCTGCTTTGCAAGCTTTATGGGAGCACCATCACAACCCGAACCTGACAGTGCACCGCCAATTGAATTTGATGCTCAAAGCCAATTGCCGTCTCGAGGAACTGATATCTGAGTATAAGACAGAATACGTGTTTCCACCTGCAGTAGCTAGTGAGTTCGAAGACATGACCACCACAATGCTCCAACTACAGACTCAACTAGCAAACCATTTCGTGGAGGAAGGCATTGCATATTTTGATATTACGTCGAAAAGCCACATGTTGCAGGAGATAGCGCTTTTGTCCCACTATGTGAACCCCCGCTTGCTCTGGGCGTTTTGCGGAGAGGATCTTATGCAAAAGATGCAACAGGTGGCGCAATCTTGCACAAGAGGAAACACGCAAGGCCAACAAACCATCAAGATGGCCAGACACTACAGGCTTGGTCTACACCTTTCTCTTTAAGAGTCAGCATGGCTGATCATGTTTCAGGTGGTGTGTCTCAACTTGTGTAGAGAGCGGCTTTTCATGTTAAATGCGCAAATGGAAGAGAAACATCTAAAACAATGGAACAAGAGTGCCCCAAAATGCGCGTGCAGTTGCATATGGTCGTGTGGTGGACATGGGTTTGCATGTGGTAGCGATGTTAATCCCTGTGTGGTGGCCAAACACTGGGACATGACATATAGTTTTTCTTGCAATTCATGATGACCAAAACTGTGGGCAAGGGTATGTCTGAGTGAAAGGGGAATTGTTGCGTTCTACAAAACACCCCCCAAAAAATGTAAGTACCATTGGTCAAAACGAGTTTACTGAAGACAAATCACACCTTGAGTGACTTTGAGAGGCTTTTTGAGAGTTTGGGCTTTCAGTCACAATCCTATTTTTTGGTCACTTTGAGGCACTTCAGTTTCATGGAACTTACTCGCCACTTATGGTTGGCTCTCATGGTTGGCTCTCATGGTTGACTCTCATGGTTGACTCTCATGGTTGGTTCTCATGGTTGACTCTCATGGTTGACTCTCATGGTTGACTCTCATGGTTTACATGTTTGTAACTCTCAGTGTTCGGTCATTGTGTTTGCAACTCTTTTTTTCCGTCACTGTTTTCTATACATGTCATGTTTGCAAGTCTCATGTTTGGTCACAATCTCATGCTCCTACATTCCCATGGTTCCGTTTGCCACTCAGGTTTACTTTCATTTTTGACCATACATGTTTGAAACTGTCAGTGAATAGAACTTTTTCTACAGGTAAAACTTGAGGGACACCATAACTGACTTTTGAGGAACACTGCATGTGGGTTTGTGAAGGACTTTCAGTGAAACTTTGACAATATGAGCGATTCTACGAGTGATACGTTGAGTGATACTATGAGTGATTCTTTGAGTGATTCTTTGAGTGATACTTTGAGTGATATTATGACGAATGATACTGTGAGAGTTACTGTGAGAGAAACTGTGAGTCATACTGTGAGAGATACTGTGAGTGATACTGTGAAGAATCTTGCATTCAACTTTGAAAAAAAACACGCTAAGCATCACGGATCCCCAACCTTGAACTATACTTTGTGGCCCTTAGGTTGGCTAGACAAAGCTTCAAAAGAGATAAAGTAGTCACTTTGGTACTTCACTCATGGTAGCTCGCCCTCATCAAAAAGCTATTGTTTCTTTCTCATGGTCCATGTTTGTTCCATGTGGTCCATGCGTTTTGTCAGTGCAAACTGCGAAATCAAACTTCGACCAAACTTCGTTGAAACTACTTCGAAACTTCGACGCAGTTTGTTTCAAAAATAGTCCCAACAACGTAACTAATAGTCAGAAAACAAATAAACTATTAGTTTCATTTTGTAGTCTATTTTTGGGCCCCACTTAGTAAACTATATAGTTACAACGCGTGCGCCAAAACAAACTATATAGTTCCATTTTTTTCGACAAAAACGAAACTACAATGGCCATGAAATAGTTTACATCTGCGTCGGACAAAAAAAGGCTGATTTCTATAAAATCAATCTATTTCTATAAAATCTATCTACGCTATTTTTTTGACTAAACCAGTCTATTGGGTATCAGCTTAAGAACATACAAGCAGACACGCACTACACACAAGCAACCCACCAAAGGTATTTCGACCCCCGGGGTTGGCGACGGGTCGAGCTCAGGCAACCATACATTTTGCGCCATGGCAACATTAAGATGATCGAAACACATTGTTGGCGTTTTGAAAGACGCTTTCACTGCTGTGACTGGATTGCGGGGCATGCGTGTTGAGGCCATCCACTCCAATCATGGGCATAATGCCGCCATACCTCCTGGACTTTCACAAGGTTCCGTTCACTTTCATGTGCAAACCAAACAGCGATAAACCATGCGTGCCGCCAGATTCAGCGTCCACAGGTGAAATTTGACCTTAAGCACAAAGCTGGTGCCCGTGGCAGCAACCATAGATCACAAGGGCGCATTGCGTTGGCATGATCGTGTCCTCACAAGCCACAGTGCTGTGCCATGCTTCCAGCGGTTTAAATATCTTGTTTTATTCCCAAGGTAGCCGTTCTGAGCGTGTTTGCGATTTCTTGTAAGGGTCCCTGCATTTTTGAGCCAACGCTCTGGGGATACGCAGACATGGAAAAAGGTGCCAAGGAATCAGACCGGAAACGCGCAACTTTGGTAAGGTTTACTGTTGAATTCATCCAGCTCATCAAAACATATCAAAACATCGAACGTCGCAGGTTTTGGTAGCAATCGGCGTCCACCTTGCTTTGGTGAACTGGCAGCGGTCATGTTTTCTTGGCTGTTTGCATGTTGAAGATCTTTGAACATTTCTCACCTTTTGAAGTATCTCGATTGAAGCATTCAGCATGATTTAGCAGAGCAGTTTGCAAAGTACTGAGGTGTTGATGCTGGTTTTCATTGCTGTTTTTGGCGTTCAGGCTGCACAACCTTTTCAATTCAAAGATTCCAGGCTTCGACTCTCCCATTTGCGTTTTGAGCGGTCCCAGTTCGTCGAATGTTTTTCGAATGCCAGGCTTTCAAGTCGTTTGGCAACCCTGAGAAATTTGATCGCTTGGTCCTTTTTGTCGTGATGGGCCTGGGCTCAGTGGTGGCGTTAGCAAAGGCAATCAGCATGAAACCCAAGAAAGAAAAAAAATAGTAGTCTCGACTCGACAATCTTGACGGGATAGGCGCGTAATGGACAAGCACATAGAGGCCCAAAACATGCCGGTGAACCGGAATATCAAGAGACTCAGGCTTTAACTTTTGATGTTGCTTTGGCATCCAAAATTTCATCCCAGGCTTCGCAATATCTCAGTAACTGCACAGATACGAGATATATACCATATATAACCTAAGGAAGTTTAGGTTGAGAAACTTACAATATACGACCGACATCGCGGAGTAAAGAAATAGTAGAGTCGAGTAATAGGTCAAGTAATAGTTCAGTCAAGTCATAATAGAATCAATTAAGTAATAGTAGAGTCAAGTAATAGTAGAGTCAAGTAATAATTAGTAGACTTAAGTAACAGTAGAGTCAAGTAATGGTAGGGTCAAGTTATCGTAGAGTCAAGTAATAGTAGAGTCAAGTAACAGTAGAGTCAAGTAATAGTAGAGTCAAGTAAAAGTAGAGTCAAGTAGAATCACGTAATAGTAGAGCAGATTCACGTAGTAGTAAAGTCATGTAATAGTAGAGTCAAGTAATAGTAGAGTGAATAGTAGAGTGAAGTGTTACTTGTCGCGACAGCCGCACTGTTTGGTGAAGTTCAAGTGTCACATTTCGTGGCAGGTGCGTTTTTTGGTGAAGTTCAGGGAAATGGTTTTTCCATACAAAGTGCGCCTGGTGTGCGCGAGAAGTAACCTCCGTTGCGCAGCGGGTTGCGGACTGACGGGTTCATGGTCGGAGCATGGTCGGATCATGGTCGTATCGGCCGCGCATTGTAAGTGATTGCCATTCTCGTGGAAGGCGCCATATTTGGTGACGTTGGAGGGTGGGTGCTGTTGTGTAAGTGCCGTTTCATATGTAACGAGAATCAATCCTGAGAGTCATTTTGCGTGGCAGGCGCAATATTTTGTGACATTGGAGGGTGAGTCCTGTTGCTCCGCGCTTTTGAATTGACGTTTCATGTGTGACACTAATCAATCATGAGAGTGATTTTTCATGGCAGGTGGAATATTTGGTGAAGTTGGAGGATGACTTCTGTTGCTCCGCGCATTGTAACTGACGTTTCATATGTAACGAGAATCAATCATGAGTGGTACTTTGTAGTACAGAGTAGTACTGGAGTAGTACTTTGTAGTACGGAGTAGTACTTTTGTAGATATGTGTAGTACGGAGTATTACTTCGTAGTACTTTGTAGTACGGAGTAGTGCTGTGCGCTATTTGGTGCGTAGGAAGAGTCGCATGTCGTTGCGGATTGCGACCTGCCACAGTTAGGTATAGAGACCTAGCGTCATCTAGAACTTGCTGTCGCATGCAATTGCGTGCTGCGACAAAGCCAACAGATGCCACTTCTCACTTCTGTGCGAATCATCAGAAAAAGGTTCAATCAATCAAGGTTGTCAACGATTCTAGAGGCGCATGTTCTTCTGGATTATATTTTCTACCTTTCGAAACTTCCGGCGCGGCCTCGTGCAGTGCTCCTGGTAGTAAGGCTTCGGGGCAGTGTTTTGAAGCCTTGCGATTTTCATTGGCAAAAGTGTCATGGAGCGGATGCCAATGCAGAACAGTGCAGCAGACCCTCCATGCGAAGGAAAAACAAAAAATGCCTTGCAGGACTTGTGTTGATTGTGCCAATTTTTTTCGATTTGCTTACAAACTAAATTTCATGAAACTCGACGAGCTTGGTGGCCTCAAAACTCCCAAGACCAAGCTGCAACACTTCCAAGCAAAACATGCAGAAAAAAGGAGGTCAACATAGCCTTGAAACAAAGGCAGTACCGAAACATGGAATTAAATGCCCATACTGCCCACACACAATATATAGTTCCAGTTCCATCATATTACGTAGTTAATTATGTTATTGCATCCCACTATGCAACTTTTGGAGGGTGTCTTTTGTCATCTCGCAATCTTCAAACTTCAATCTGATTCAACAACATGTACTTCCCAATTCATCCTTGGCTGCCCTTCTAAACGTGTTTTTTTGCGTTGATGCTGAGCTCCAACCTGACCCAGCTGTGACTTGGGGTTCCATGCGCCGACTTTGCCAAAGGCTCGGCCGGTTGCTGTGTAAGTATGAACACATGACAGAGTGTGAGACGTGGGGCATCATGGGACACATGACAGTAAAAATCAGTGAGATATTTGCACAGGCCAAAACATCTACTTGGCAGCCTGAGTTCTTGTCGATTTTCTTCCTTTGCGCGGAAAGTAGATCAGCATCAAGCTGAGTTCTGGTGGGCCGGATGCATTTGGATCAAAACTGGATGGTGTTTGCACGGACTCGGACCGAGGCTACCAATCCCTGAAGTTGTAAAGCAGATGCTTGCCTGATGTTGTAGTCTCATCTTGCTTCATCAAGTGTTTTGTGTTTCCCTGAGTTTCCAACTTTGTTTGGTGAATCTCTGTGCCGAATGCCAAGCAAGGAACTTGACCGGCATTGGAATTAGCAAACTCTTTGACATCCAGACGTGCCTCAGTTGTCAAAAACTGACATTTTGCAAAGTTAAGATATGTGAAGTGAGGCACAGGTCCTGAGGTGAGGTGGGCAGTGTGCAGAATGCCTTCAAGTCTTGTTCCAGGAAGGCATTTGATACAATCCTTCGTGGCAAGAGCTTTGTTGGTTTGTCCAAAACGGGCACCGGCAAAACTGCTGCTTGGTTTCGCATTCCGTGGGTCAGAGGTAAGCCACGCATAGACGCCTTAGATGCGAGGTTGCCTATTTGTTACCGCTCTTGGAGCGCATGCGCCATGAGAAGATGACTTCTCCTCATTCCTTGGTGATTCTTGTCCCGACCCGAGAGCTTTGCAAGCAGGCCAATGGAGATGGCTAAAGATGGCTCAAAGAAGCATGCCCAAAAAATGCTTCAGTTCTGTGTGAAATTCATTCCACGTTTTGGTTTTCCATTTTGAATGTCGCTCCAAAATTTTGCTTTCGCCTCCAGGTCGGCAGCACCCTCTTGTCTCTGTCCCTTCATGCGGACGTTGCTTTAGTCTATGGAGGGCCTTCATGCGATTCACAGGAACAGCTGGTGAGATTGGGCGCCACCATTGTGATCGCAACGCCTGGCCGTTGTGCACAGCTCATTCATAGAGGAGCCGTTCACCTCGACCAAAGATGGAGTGGGTGTGAATTCGAGGGAAAATGAGAGAAGATTTGTAATTTCAGAAGTTGAATCAAAACGTCCAAGGCCTATGTTACGAATCGTGCAGCAATTTGACATATGATACATCGCAATGAACATTTTTCGTGGTCTTTTTTGCTTTTTTGGTGAGACAGTGTCAGGTGCAATAGACACGAAAAATGTCCGTGCACTGGTGATTGATGAAGCAGATGCCATGCCTGCATCTCAGGTGATTTGCACGTTCCAAGGAAAAATTTCAAGGGAAAGTTCAGGGAAAGTAATCACAGGCATGATCCGGCACTCGGCGTGACAGTGGCACTCACAATCCTTGACATTTCTTTGTTTGCTGGGTCGGTTTTCGAGGTATGGGCCAGAGTTTGTTGGAAGAGTGGAACGTGTCGTAAATGCTGTGGCGAAGCAAGGCTTGCACCTGGACTTAGCCAACTTGAGTCAAAATATGCCATCCTTGGTTTTAAACAAAGCAAAAGTGGAGGAATTGTAGCAGCTTCAACAAAATGAGGAAACATGAAGCGTCATGATCCTTTATTTGTGGATGTTGAATCATTTCCATTTCTTTCACTCATGTCAGTCTGTGCTAATTCCTTTTCGTAGCCGAATTTTTTGCCCTGCTTCCATACTTTTGTGGCTTGTTGTTCAAAGCCAAGGCAAAAAGTACTTTTCTCTGCTTCTCTACCTCCTGATGTCTTAGCCTTGATCCGCCACTTTGCGGTACCGTGGCTCATTGGCTTATCCAAATATGTATATATATGATTATATATATATATATATATCACACCGGTGGCAGGCTGTATCATTTGATGCCATTTGATTAAGGATCACGAATATGTGGATTTGGTAAATCGCCATGGCAAGATGGGTGATGCTGTAGTGCAATCCGTTGATCATCGTATATGCAAAGTGGATGACCGGAGGCGCGCTAGGCCTTGAAGATTCGGCTGATGGCATCCGGCATCCAGCATCGACTCGTTGAATCTGTGAGGCTTGCTGCACGGGTTCGCGTTCTACTCCATATTCTGAGCGAGAGGCCGCTCTGTGGAAGAACCCGTCATGGTCACAAGATACTATCGTCAGGAGGCTCACCGATATATTTGCAATCAAGTGTATAAGAATTCCTATGTACATATGATATGTATTTACGTATGTATTATATGTGCGTGTTCCTTTGTATTTACATTGTGTCAAGTGTTCGCTGAACACTCCATGTCATATCAAAGATATGTGTTTCACTATGCATGCCGGGCTTAAGATGGGTGGGATCCGCGGTCATCAGGAGCAAAAGGGCTACGCCTCTAACTTGGTTGATTGGATTTGTGTTGGACCCAAAGACTTCGTGAGTTTTGGGGAACTTGTTGTTGGTAGCGGAGCTGGCAACCCCGGCAACATTGATTTTGGGTATAGGAACTCCTGGTGATTGCATCTCACGGCTGACAGCAGTGCCCCGGTGCTGAAAGCCACGCCATGGCACCAAAGGAATCTGGAAAGGGCTCCGCTGCATCGGGACAGTCAGGGGAAGACACGTCATACACCGTCAGATCTTCGACAACGTCCCATGCCCTTCCAGCCAACAATGTAACAATGTTGAACACCGTTTCTGACTGTCGTTTTGCTATCTTCATCTTCGCAGAATAGATGTCACATCGCTTGCGAAATTCCCTGTAGTCAGCTTGTCGGCCACTGAATGTAGGGACATAATTGTCAGCCTTTCCGGTGTTGACACTGGATCTGGAGTGCATTTGGCACAGTGCAATGCGGAGGAGGCAACCTTGGACCACATGCATTTCGGTGAGGTGTTCGATGCCAAGGATGGAAAAGACAATGGAAGACCTCATGTGACCTTTGAAGATCAGAAGGAACCTGCCGATGAGAAGATGTCAGAGGTGGTGACCAATGAAGTTTCACAGAATTCAACAGTTTCACAGACTTCAAAATGTTTGATCCCAGGGACCGTTCGAAAATTACCACCCAGAGGCTTGAGAGGCATGATCTTTGAGGCCCAGCTCCACGTGAAGCAGCACAAGCAGATGTGTGCAGAAGCTCAGTGCCCTGGTGTTCGTCCCAGGATCGTCTGGGAAGTTTACGCTGGTAGAGGCAGAGTTTCGGAGGAGGTTGAGAAGCACGGTGGCATATCAGAGAAGTGTGGTTTGCAGCAAGGATGGGATTTCTCACGTCCAGCAGACCGAAAGGAGTTCATTAGAAGGTTGGTGAATGAACAGCCTGATGAACTGATGATAAGTCCGGAATGTCGTCTGTGGAGCCCCCTTCAAGAGCTGACAGCGTCAAAGTCTGAGGGTGCACGGCAGTTTCTGATCACCTTTGCTTCTGCGCTGTCATCTCTGAGATTCAGAGAAGGAATGGACGACATGCCACCATCGACCACCCCTGGAACTCGAGAGCTTGGAAGACAGTCTCATTTGCCAAGCTCAAGGGCTTTGAGACGTACTGTGATCAGTGTGAGCGGTTGGGCTGAAGTTGGAAGATGACAATGGAGTTGTGAACCCAGTGAAGAAGCCGACATGTCTCTTCACCACGAAGAAGATCCTCTGTGACTACATGTGCAAGTTTGTGTGTTCGAAGAATCACCAGCACACTCCCCTTGAAGGCCATTTTCGTGGTCAGGGCAGCGTTCAAAACTTGCAGAAAACTATCCTCCGAAGATGGCAGCTGAGATTGCACGTTGTCTTTTGAAAGTTGAGGAGACTGAGGAAGACTTTGTTGCAGCTGCTGAAGGAGATCAAGAGATGGATGAACAAGAAGAAGAGGAGCAAGTACAAGAACGGAGGCCCTTGTCAAAAGAGGAGAGGAGAAATAGAGAAATGGTGAGAGCAAATCGTGAGCTGAAGAGGCAAGTGGGTCCACGGCCTGTGGATTATGTGGCCCGTCTTCATCGAAACCTTGGCCACCCAAGTCCTGAAACTTTGGTGAGAATGTTGCAAGAGGTACAAGCCACCGAGAATGTCATCACAGCGGCAAAACACTTTGTGTGCACTCACTGCTTTCATCGTGCAAAACCCCCACAAGTTCCTCCTGCATCCTGTATCGCCTCAACTGTTTTCAGCGACCGGTTGGTGGTGGATTCAGCCTGGATCCAGTTAGAGAACAAGGCTCGACAATGCGTACTGACAGTTTGCGATGAAGCCACCAGATACATTGCAGTGAGGATTTTGCAGAATGAATGAGCAAGCGAGTTCATCAAGGGAATGGAACGTTGCTGGCTGAGGCATTTTGGTGTTCCGAAGTACCTGAGAGTAGACAGTGCCAAAGGATGGGAGTCAAGGACAGTTCGTGATTGGTGTTCGGACAAGGGCATCATTTTGGAGGTGGCGCCGGCAGAATCCCACAATTGGCTCAGTGGAACGTCGACATCAGGTGGTGAGGAAGTCGTTGGAGCTCTACATGGATGAACTTGGAGGCCGAACGTTGCATAACCTCAAGGAGGCAGCAATCTATGTCCCTCCACGCATCAACCAGATGTCTTTCACAAAAGGGTTCTGGCCATACCAGTGGGTGATTGGAAAGACGCCAGCTCATGAGTTGTCTTTGGCGGCAGAACTTTTCAATCCAGGAGCTGGTGCAGATGAGAGAGAGGTTTTTGCTGAAGTTCAAGAACGACGTTTGAAGGCAAGGGTCGCATTCCTCAAGGCCGACACAGATGTCAAACTGCGTCGAGCGATGAATCAGAAATTCTACCAGTTGAAGGGCCAAGTGGTGATTGGTCAACGTGTTTGGTACTGGAGAGTGCAAGGCTCTGGACACCTGACCAAATCAAAATGGCGTGGACCGGCACGTTGTGTGGCAATTGAGAAGTCAGAGGATGATGGTAAGGCGGTGATCATTTGGTTGACCCATGGTTCAAGTCTTCTTAGATGTTCACCGAATCATGTTCGTTCGATGGTTGATGAGACAAGGATGGCGGCCCCAGCAAACCCTGCAGAAGCGTTGAAGGCCCTCGAGGAGCTGAGAGTTCGATCAACAACTCAATACCGAGATCTACTTGGTGATCAGGACATCGATGAGCCCGTGTTGGAGGACATCTTTGACCCAGATGAGGATCCCCAAGATGATCAACCTCAAGAAGAAGATGCCAAGAGTGACTTTTCCTATGTGCCTGAGTCCACGCTTTCGGCATCAGGTGAGAGTGAGAGGATTCCTGGAATGGTGCAACTGATGATTCCAGGTCTACATGGTGAAGATTCAGGTGAAAGAGAGAGAACTCCGAGGAGAAGAGCAGCAAGTGTGGCATCTACTGAAGTTCCTGAGACGCCCCTTGAAGCACCTTACCTCCGAGAGCAACATGAACCTCCCAGAGATCGTGAGTCATCTCCAGCTAAGAAGGCTCGTGTAGAAGATGATGCTGCAATGAGCCCGACGTCGGCTGCTGAGTTGGTTCCAGTCCCAGACAAGGCTGAAGAGGATGAGTTTATGGTGGATGATATGGTGGATGATGTGATGCTTGTAGACTCCTCGAGTACTACCTGAAGGCTGGAGAGTTGTAGAAGGCAGTCTGGAGCTGGATGACGTTTGGTCGATCCAGAATGGTTTGAGGAAGGGTGAGATCAACGTGAGGCAATGCAACCCAGAGGAGCGTGAGAAGGTCCTCGAAGGCAAGAAGGAGGAGCTTGAGAGTTTCTTCAAGAATTGCGTTTGGCAGTTTGCTGAAGCAGCTGATCAGAGAAAGAAGTCAAGAATCATTACAGCCAGATGGGTTTTGACGTGGAAAACTGGCAGTGATGGCTCTCGGTTGCGAAAGCCAGATTGGTGTTGAGAGGATTTCAAGATCCAGATCTTTTCACACTGGATAAGGCGAGTCCTACAGCTGCAAGGTTGGGCAAGACGACACTTTTGGCCATAGCAGCTGTTTGCAACTGGACTATCCTATGTGGTGACGTGACGGCAGCGTTTCTGAGTGGGGTTGAATTTGATCGTGAAATTCTGGTTCAACTCCCAAAGGATTGTGGTCCTCTCCTTGGTTGTGGAGGAAGCAGCCCAGTGCTGATGAAGATGTTGAAATCAGCTTATGGATTGGCTGATGCACCGTTGCTTTGGTTCCGAGAGGCAACAAGGCGACTTCAAGCACTTGGTTGGACACCTCAGCTGCTGGACAAATGCACCTTTGGATATTACACCCCGAAGACGAAGATGCTGGATGGCATCCTGGTCCTGCATGTTGATGACATGCTGCTGGCTGGAGATGTTTCAGGTGACTTTGGACGAGTTGTGGCCGAGCTCAGAAAGAAGTGGTGGATTGCTGGAGAAGGTGGGTGATGGAATCACCTTAAGCTTTGAACAGTATCTTCGGAAGATCCTTCCAATGACGTTGAAGAAGGACAGAGATCCGAAGGCTGAGATTTCCCCGTTCGAGAAGACGAAGTGTCGTGGTTTGCTAGGAGCTTTGCAGTGGCCTGGTGGTCAAGGAGTTCCAAGTTTGACTGCAAGCACAAGCATCATAGCAAGTGAACTGGCAGGTGGCAATGGCGAAACAATGCTGGCGTTGAACAAGACGTTGCGTTTTGCCAAAGAGACGTCAAGGTATCCATTGCAGTTCCCGAAGCTCACAGATGGATTCAAAGACCTATGTTTGTTGTGTTTCTGTGATGCAGCATTTGGTGTTCGAAAAGACCTGGCAAGCCAAGGAGGTTTTCTGATCATGTTGACCGACAAGTCTGTGCTTCATGGCAAGAAGGTGAAGTACTCCATCCTGTCGTGGTAGAGTTTCAAGCTTCCGAGAGTGTGCAGATGATCCCTATCTGCAGAGAGTCAGGCAATGGCAGGAGCACTAGAAGAAGTCCTTATGGTGAATTGTTCCTCAAGATGTTGATGAACCCTGGATTGAGCGTGCAACGAGCTCAAGCGAGTTTGGACATGCCGTGTGCAGTTATTACAGATTGCAAGGCTTTGTACGACACCATCCGGAGGGAAAACATCCAAACGTCACTTGACAAACGAGTTGCCATTGACTGTTGGTTATTCGTGACATGCTCAGACAATTTCGAGCCGATCTTAGGTGGGTGAGTTCTGAACGACAGTTTGCAGACGGTCTCACAAAAGTTGGCAGTCGACAGGGCATGGTCGATACACTGAAGTGTACAACTCATTCATGACGATTTGTTCCAAGCTTCAAAGAAGAAGACGGCTGAACAAAGGATGCAACCGAGACTGTCAACGTCATTGCGTGTGGCTATGGCAGCATGTGCTTTGGTGACAGCAGAATCTTTGAAGGGAACGTCGACACAAGGTGACAGTACATCATGGTTTGTGGTGGTTGGATTTTTCTCAGTGTTGGTCATTACAGTATTTTTCAACTAGTGTGGTGGTGGGTTACACGAACCGGAAATAACCCATCACATCAGGTGGCCAGCAGTCAAACTGAGCAGAAGCAATTTGTCAGTGTTGAAGTGCGAACAAACATTGATGTTCGAGCTGCACAGTTCCTTGACAACATTGACAAGATTGAGCTCGATTAGTGGCAACAGTCTGAATATATCGCAGATCTGAAGGAAGAAAACGAGAAGCTTCGAAGAAGCAGAGATGATCATTGGGACAACGAGATTCAAGCAACACGAGGTTGGGGCGCAGAACTGATTCGGCGTTTGGGTTGTGACAACCGAATTCTGAATTGGAAGCTCAACTACGTGCGCTGGAGGGCGAACCATATGCAGAGCCCCCGGCAGAGAATGAATCTGAAGAGCCTTTTGAAACGGCTAGTGCAAGATGAAGGCGATATCTACAAGATAGCCTTAGCGAGTGTTCTGATCCTGAGTATTGGGTGGAAGTTCGCCGTGAGTGGAATTGGAAGAGAGATATGAATGGAGTATCACTTCCTTTTCCTTTCTCATTGTCAAGTGTTCGCTGAACACTCCATGTCATATCAAAGTCATGTGTTTCACAATGCATGCCTGGCTTAAGATGGGTGGGATCCGCGGTCATCAGGAGCAAAAGGGCTACGCCTCTAACTTGGTTGATTGGATTTGTGTTGG
>OMLO01000151.1_pt1 | contig 36015 bp, 16 predicted proteins | sample 1674811 | NCBI WGS metagenome assembly OMLO01 (sample SAMN06265003, study PRJEB25207) | coral metagenome | isolation source: Coral host | place: Mexico:La Bocana,Puerto Morelos, Mexico | collected 2008-11-13
ACGGAGTTAATCTTATTTATTTACCTAAAGGGAAGGATACGTACCCGGAAACCCTTCAACTCAGCCAATCACAGTGGCGCATTTTATGGTGGATGGTGGATCAGATGATGCGTCGCTTCTTCAGCAAACTGTAACACCTGACGAGTCTCTTGGAGATGGACTTAAAGTTTACAAGGATTCATTCAACGCCTACTAGAAACAAAGCCACTGACAAGGTGTGATCATGCTTCAAATGTAACAACAATGGTACATCATTTTGAAACTGTGGACCTTATAACTCCAACGTGAACCTTTGCGCAATCAATGTCTAGCTATATGAAGCGAGGATATTAATACAAAATGTAATTTAGAGTGGTTTTCGCAAGACCACTGAATTATCTATATATAACTGGATGAAAGAAAATTGAGCAGGAGACAAGTTCTAACCAGCTGGAACAAACGTGCTGTGTCTTTTTTTTTTTTAGCAAACAAGAAGTAAAAACTGAGCGACTCGTGATTTCGCGTGTTTTCCCACGCGTTGTGCCGGCTGCGTGTTTTCTCTCGTTTCTGTTTGGTTTAGATCGCTATGTGCATGTTGATTAATCAGGAATTACACTTTTCTTTGAGTAATAACGAGGAAACAGTGTCAACAATCATTAGAAACCATAAACCTTGATTTTTTTATAACGGATACGTAAAATGACTGGTTCATATGCGTTTAATTACTGGACATTGTAAAGCTGTTCATCTATGATCTCCTCGATATGAAATCTCTCTTAGTTAAACTGAACGGCAAAATCTGTTATCAAAAGACCATCATGATGATCTGCTTGTAGCTGTGGATATCCTACCAACATACTTCATAGGAATTTCGTCACTAGAATATATCATACTCAGAGAGAAATCAGCAGCGGCTAGGACTTTCTCTGCATACAAATCCAAGATGGGGTTTCTTTACAGTAAGGCGCTACATGTATATTAGATTTTAAGACCAAGTAAGCCCTGGTGATTGGTACATAGCCAGTCTGGTTAGATACATTTTTGTTAACAAAAATAAAACAAAATAAAAACCTTTCAATTTTCATGATCAAGTTCTCACTTTCTTTACTCTTTTCTTTACTCGACAGTAAACGACTTGCAGGACAAATAACGACAGAAAAGATACAACGGACGGACATAAACTCATGGTGTGGGACACTACACTGCCTTGTACATAAAGAGTCCAAATCGACTGACACCGTTTTCTAGGTTTCAAAGAAGTTTTGTTTGGTGTCGAGATGTGAAGCAATTGTAAAAAAACTATTTGCGCTGAAGGACGCGTACATCAAGGAGACAGTTTATGCTCTATACGTTAAGAGCAATTAAACCGTGTTATTACTGGTAAACACGTATATTATTATATTAAGCTACGTCAATGTTGCTGTGTGTCGGGATCGCGACAGGTTGTACAAAAGCGTTTTTCTTCACTCACATATCTAGTGTCCTAGAAAAGCTAGAGATCCAATTCAGGTGTAGTAATTGTGAAAATAAATCACTCCTTTAAATTAAATACAAAAATTCTTAATTAAAACGAGAGGATATTTTGTGTCCGTGGGCACTTACTTTGATTTGATTCATCTGGAATCATTTTTCTGTCGTCGAACGAAGTGCCGCATTGGCTGGCCAAAACATTAAAGTATTCCAACTGCTTCCTAAACCAGTGAAGCATCTGGCTTGGTTTGTATTTGCTGTACTCTATATTCAAAAACTGGCGCACGTCCTACGTCCAATACTAACCAATCAGAGCAAAGCCGGAGTTTCGGGCCAATCAGATTCTAAACCACAGCCAACGTGGATGAGCCCATTGGTCTTGTGCCGTGCTTTCACCTAGTTCTATTTTCTGATCTGTGACTGATATATGAAACCCTTTAACGTGAGTCTCGAGCTGTAACGTTTTACTGTTACAAAGAAATACTGAACAGGGAGGGTGATTGGAGTATGCTGGCAATTCGGTGTTTTCATACATTCGTCAGGGTATGTATCGAAAGTATCCTATTAGCGGATAGCACAAATATTGGCCAGCACCTTGAATAAGGACAAGTCAGCGTTTTCTTAGCAATGTTTCTGACAAGAAAGGTGAGCTCAGCCAGTCCAGGTGGGTGAAATCAAGTGACTTCATCGGGAAAAAGTTGCCGTCTTAATATACTTCCGCGCTTGTATTTTTCGCTTGCAAAATCAATAATGGAGCCAAAGTAACTTGCATTGTTGACCTTTTCGTTGGTTGAGATGACAAAGGAACAAGTGTAAAACACTACGGAACAAATAAATAGCAATCTTAAAAAGCGTTTGTCTGGTCGGGGGAAGAGCAACTTGTTTTCAAGATCTTTCAAATAGAATTCATAAATCAGAAGCGACCATCTCAATACAAACAATCAGTTACTCGTCAAGTTAGACAGTTCATAGCCTCTCTATTTTTCCATGTACGGAGAAAAAAAGCGAGTGCGAAGCGCGTGGGGAGGCCAGCAAAGCGACACTATTTTCTCGGTCCCCACTCCCTGCCTCGTCAAGTCTCACGGTTTTGTGATAGCTTCCAGTTTTCTCGCGATTGTGCGATATCAAGTCACTGACCTGGTTTGATGGGATTTATAACTGTATTTGGGTACAGTAAATACGTAATCATACCCCCTGATCCACTTTGAGGACATTTTTACACAGGCAGAGAGTACAGCCCGAGACCGCATTAGTCACAGCATAGGGCGTCTAACTAGTTGCAACAACGCGATTGTCAGCGAGGAGTTTTGCTTTTTTTTGAATTCGTATTGCTGCTATTTGTAATAAATGCTATGCAACGTGTTTTGACCAATGAAAGCGCAGATTTTATACGTCAACCAGAGGTAGAAGAGAAAATGGTGCGACATTCACAAGAACGTTGATTAGCCATGTCGCCTGATGTTGCCTAGCAACGTCATTGACAAGAAATGTGTACTTAGTGACACCATGTGACGTCATCAGCAAACTTCCATTAACTTCTTTCATCCGTTTGTACTTATTCACATTTCAAAACAACAATAAAACCAAGGGAGCTTGTATTATTTATTTTTTCTAGATAGGAACAGAAAAGAGACGATAACTGAATAAGCGAGACATTGATCTAATCCTAATCCTAACTGACTGAAGTACGAGCTGGCAACACGAAATTCCCTGATTACGTTTTCCGGGGCAGGAACCTGGTGGTGCGGTGGAATGAAGTTGTTTTGGATATCAGGCGATACTAGCCAGCGCTAGGTTCACTAAGATCCAGTAAGGATTTCTGTCATCTACTTCGTAGACTACTGGGAAAAAATTCAATGTTCACGTCAAAGGATGTACTACATGTATTCTTTGCTATTCTAATTTTCTGCTTTGTTTGAAATTTAAACTTTTTTACCGTGCACTACCATGGCAAAGCCAACAACAAGACACATTCACGGAAAAAAACACTGTTTGCATCGCAAAATTCCACAAGCCATTTGCACTGGGTGCGAATGAACGTTCGTAAAAGATTAGTTATTTCTTTCTCCGCTCGATTATTCAGTCATTCCATGAATCCAAACCGTCACAAGAAACCGCTTCACAACCAAATCTCCGTTGGCAGCTATTCAGGAGTACCACGATCGTGAACTGGTCTTTCACTCACGCTTCTTTACTGATTATCATGAGGGCGACAATCTTCGTATTGACCGGCTGGTCAGTCAACAACTGTTATCACGCCACCATATCTATTCCTCCCTCCGATTTGACAACTGCACTTCCATTACTCGGTGCTTTTAATGAGTTGTTCACTTCGCGTCTGAATATTGATAAGTTTTGTGTGAATCTACGAAAGATAAAGACCAGGATGTTAAAAACTACTCGTTGTACTTCACCCAGCCTCTCAGGAGAAGGATTAACCAAGTTTGCCTACAAAAAACTCACCTCTCGAACGCCTTGGCGAACTCTCTGCAAACTTCTAATGAATATCAGTTGGAAAATCCGATGAAAAAAATTCGATTTTCCTTGACTTACTGACGTCCGAGGTACGATTTCTTCAATCGACTTCACCACATTAGTCAGAATATCACAACTATCAACACCTTCGTTCGGAAATTCGAATATTAGATACCTAGTTATATCACGTATCATCAGCATCACCCATCTCGAACTCGATGACAACACCTTTCTGTTACAAGGCTAATAACATTGGCTACAACATACCTACATAATGTATTCGGAGGGGTTTGGAGATGCAAGTGTTTCGCACGAACTGCAGGCCTATAAAATCTTGCACATAAAAAGACTCTCACCTGTCCCTGTTTTTGGTAATAAGCGAGGGTTCCACTCCTTCCATGAGATTCCTGAAGCACTGCGCCATGTCCTCTTGTTTCTCCAAAGGCTGCATCGCAATAACATTTCGTTGTAACTCTTGAAAATACTGAAATAAACGAAAACAAGCTCTTACTCCTGAACAGGGTAACAAGAATCGTTTACAGGAAATTTTCGTACAGTGGTGTGTTCAAATATCAAGGCAACACTCGAGTTGGTGGTTTTCCTATGTATCAATAATTTAAGGCAACACTGCAATGAGATAGTTAAGGACGAAGGCAAGTTAGCCAACCTGTTCAATGTAATCTTACCTTCTCATTTAACAGAATAAGGCCGAGTAGGGGCCTGGACATTGACCACTGCAAAAAAAACAAAACAAAACAAAACAAAACAAATCAAAACAAATCAAAAACAAAAGTCTGTTCAAACTACTCAGGCTCACGATATCAGAGGAACCAGGGGTCTCTTGTTAGCACTACCCAACATCTATCAACGGGATTGTTGATCATCCTTACACTAGGCCGTTTTTCATCATTTTTCTCTCTCGCGCCCAAGATTTCGTCTAGTGCTCAATGATTCAGGGATACAATTAAGGCCTACTGCCGGGGAAATACAAGAAAAGGACGTGAAATCATTCACGTCACTTTACAGCAACAGTAAGGTAAAAACACCTAATTAACTGCAACAGATTTTTCAGAAACAGCAGTTCGTTTTCGTCCTCACCTGGTTTTTACAATCCTCAAACATGACAATGTTTAGTACTGTCGACAACATCTACAAACAGAAAAAGAAAATGCCGTGATCAGCATCATGCGTCCAACACAAGACACAACAAAACCAAGTGCGTCCTGGCAAGCACTGACCTGTTGAATCATTTCAGGGTGGGACTCCAGAATTCTTAAACATGGTGGTTGTGCTTCCATCCCGTTTGCGCTCTTCTTCCGTCTCTTTGAGAGCGTTTTGAACAAGTGTGTCACTATAAAGTCTAGCGTGCCGCAGCATCCAGTGCATACCATAATATCTGTAAATCGACACAGAAGAAAACCGGTTATATTGTAACAAACACTGAACAGCGTTGTAAGAGTTTACAGCAACAGGCCCAAACGTCGCAGTAAGACATACACACACACATATTTACATTTACTGTTACATATTTAAATTTAAAGATTAATACAAACCTTAAACTGACGCGATGCTAGCATTGGGCTAGTCTAGGTTGATCAATTATTATCAGATTACTTAAATAACAAAACAAGACAAGACAAGCAAGAAGAGAGACAAATGAAATAGATAATATCAACTTTAGTTTTAAATTAGTTATACGTTTGGCGGTTGTTGGTGTTGAAACACAAAAGACAAACTGAACATTTTTGGTAGTTCTTGGGGGTACAGAAATGGTTGCCATATCCACTCTGGGTACAACTTCTTCTTCCCGTTCCCATTACATTTTCTGACCTCACAACAGTTCTAGCTCGTAGTTGACAAGTGATCTGTGTACAAAATACAGTATATAGCAAGCAGTGCAAAACAAACTTCTTACCTAAAGCTGTGAGACCCTCCAATATGGAGGATAATATATACATAAATACCTATCGAAAAGACAGTAAAAAACAAATTAGTGCAAAGAATTCCAAAACTCACAGCGGTATAACTACATCAATGAAGGAATGGAATACTTCAAATCTTTGGTTCGAAGTTTGGTTATCAATGAAGACAGGCGACAGTTAGCTGATGTATGAGGCCATTTTCTAACCTTTCTATTCTATCCATTCTCCCGACATTTCACTTAGTTCTTTATCATCAATCTCTACCCCTCGCACGCTACAACACTACTTACTTGAGGTTCAAGACTACTTAGAAAATTCATGTGATCCTGAGCTAGAATCTCCAGCAAAGCGTAATACGACTGACTAAGTTTTGGGTATTCCTGAAAGAGAAGAACATTGATTAATGCCACTGTTAATATTCTGTCACCATAAGAACTATCCGACTGTAACCAACGACTATGACTAGCCAGAGTAAACACACTGTTTAACATACCACTCGACACCCAAAAATCCATACTGACGACATCGCTATGCCGTGATCTGTCGTGAGTTTGGCACGCAATTAAACAAACGGTCAGAGATGTTCGGTACAAACTTTGATTTTCCTCGAACTTTCCTAAAACTTCCTTGACCCCTGCTAGTAGGATCCGGACACCCCAATTTTATGTTCTGACATGCTAAGGCCAGGAAAAGAATTATTGCTCCATTTCTTTCTCTCACGTGCGACAATGTAAATTGACAATGACGTGTTCTCCAAGTCCAAATCAAACTCCAAAGTTGACTCACGGCATGAACTCGACTCCGTCAACAACTTACCAAAAGATTGCTGTGAGGAATGGACGAAAGAAGTTCCACGAACGTTTTCAGCGCTTTTTCTAGAGCATTATCTCCGTACAAACCAAACACACCGAAGTTTACATAGCCACCACATAGGGCGGCCTTCAACATGGAGAAGCAAATTGCGATTCCTTTGAGTCTAAAGAACAGTTAAGGTTCGCTAAAAATTCTCCTTGGTGAGGAAGGTAGTTCACAGGTTAGTGAATTAGTCTCTGAACTGAGAGACCTTCATGGTTCCAACCCGAGACTGGTAGGGGGGAGGGAGGAAGAGGAGGGGTAAACTACGATAGAATAGGATTCTATGCAGGTACTATATTAACACTTGTAGTCAATTCATACTTTAAAACCAAAGTTAGGCGCCCGTATTGATTAAACACCTGATGCTTTTTGTCATACATTTCCTATAATTCTCCTTTGGGGGAATCTACAGTACTGCAGGTGATCAGTTTTTTAAATCAGCTGTATACAGTGCTTGATTTCCTTGACATTGCAAACTGGATACCTTGCATGCTCTAATTGTTTTATACGTTTCTTTCTCTATCTAGTTCTGTATGTTAATTAAAGGATACTTGAGTTTGTACATCTGGTCCTCAGGTGTGTCTGTTAATGTGAGAATCCTTGACCCTGGAAAAAAAATACACTTTTCTCTTTAATAAGAACAATCCATGAAAAGGAAGAAAAACAAATCGCGCTACAATTGAGACAGAATGCAGATTACAGCATCAAAACGGCGGATGAAGACACTTATACTTTAACAGAACTTTGTCATGATTTGCACATCTTGTAAAGGTTTGCAATCCATGTTAATCTTCTCCATCCTTAACCATCCTTGTTCCTTTATGGTTTTCATTTCTTTTTGCTTTTTTTTCTATCTTAGTAAACTATTATTTTCACGTTTTTCTTTTGTAAGTTGCCAAAATAACCCTATTGACGCCAGTAATCTAGTTTGTTGGCTTGTTAGCAAATATCGCTTCCTCAATCTTGTTTCTAAAGGTCACCATCTTTTTGTTTGGCACCGAGGAATCAAGACCTCTGGAGAACTGGAAGAAGCGCCAGTATTAGTAACTACGATTGCTCTCTCTACGCATGTTCAGAAACCGTTATTAAACTTGAACGCGTGCGCAAAATCAAACCGGAAACAGTAATTCGTATTTTCTGGTTCTAGTTTTTGATTTAGTGCAGAGCGTCGCGCGATAGCTCATAGATTGAAAACGCGCGGGTTGTAGTGACAAGATTGCCCTCCCTTGTTGTCCTGGTAATGCTGCATCTTAAATAACATACTTTCTGTGTGGGAAACTATTAATTGTACATTTCAATCGGTAACGTCCATACCGTAAGCTACGATCATCTCACTGGTGACCCTGAAGAGTAGTATTCCATTGGGCGAGGAGACATCAAAGTGTAGTCTTTGCGACCGATTTTGAACCAATTCAGCCATGAGTTTTAACACTGGTGTGGACACGTTAGGATCATGGTACCACCATTCGATCGCCCGCAGGAGAACTGACGTGTATGTGGGATAACTTAGGCAAGTTAAAGAGTCAATAGCAAACCTTACTGAACAAACTACAGTACTGCGGCAATGTGGGTTTGTTTTCTATTCTTATATTTTTTTTTACATCACTTGGTCTAAGGAACAAAAACTGCCACGCAAGATGAGAAATAAACGTTCCTGTTTCCAAAACAAAAGAACTTCAACAGAATTCGTGATTCAGTGGCTATCGTTCACCGTAAACTTGTGTAATAATCGTTCTTGACTCTTATGTGCACAGTGTAACTTGGTGAATGTACTGACTCCTCCCTCCCTTACGTACGTCCATGGAACACCTTTGAATGGCAACGTTTTCAGTAGCCTGATGAAACATTAAAACACCTGACCTAAAATCTTAAAACAAATCACACAACGTGCAAAACACGCTTTAAACTCTGCCCCCAGTTAGAGTGAGGTATATATCTATAACTTGTCATCTATCATAGATTGTGCAAAGGATACATCCAGTCAAACAACATCATGTAGCTGGATTTACTGTTAAAAGCAAAGGCGAGTCCACGAATGTCCCGACACAGACCAACAAGAGTACGCTACAAAAGAAATACAAACATCATCAACTGTGATTTCCCCTCATACCCCCATTACAAGTTTATCGAGCATTCGCCATTTTAAGTTGCTACCAACGCAGACGTTCTTTGCTTCACCGCGCAAGATTTCCTGAACCGTTAACGAATTGCGTTACGAGCTACAATTTCTTCGCTTAACATTTAGAAAAATATTTCTTTCTTGAGAACAGACTGCTTGCTCAAGTAAAACCACGGATACAAACCAATGAGTTGGATAATTATCTCACAACGCCAAGCGTCACAGTAAGGATTTTCTATTAAATACAGGCCGCCATTGCTTGCTTAGGTCGGCCTCGTGATTAGTGCGCTAGCACCCCGATTGAGCGGTCCGGGTTCACACCCTGGTTAGGAACATTGGCAAAACACTCCAATGTCAGCCGGTGTCTCTGTCCACCCAGGTTTATGATAATTTGGTACCGGCGAATTTAATGTTGGGGTCTAAATCCTGCCATGGACAAGCATTCCATCCTGGGGGGACTAGAATACTCCTACTCGCTTTATGCTACAGAAAGCAAAGATAAAGATAAGCGCCAGCCTGACGGGCCACTTGGTTCATATGCAGACGCATTGCTCAGCGAAGAAAAAACAAATTGCTGATACCTTTGTTTCTTCTTGTTGGAAAGCATTATTGCCCACAGCAACTAATTGACTTGCTACTGAATCCATGTTGCCTGAACATACAATAATAAAAAGAAAACAAGAAGTTAGCCATGAAAGGACAGCTAAAAAGAAAAAAAAAACACCTTTAGGATGGCCTATTTAATGGTTATTACGTATGTACGAAACAGGAAGCAATCTTCAGTGTAATGTGATTATAAGTTAAACTCACTGAAGTGTCACTCGCATGTCACTCGTGTGTTACTCGCGCGTTTCGCGAAACAAGACGTTTTCTCACACTTTCACGCGAAGAAAATTAGTATTTTCACGCAATTCCTCAGTGATAATAAGATGAGTATTCTTAGATCAAACGGTTTGCTAAGTGAATCTGTCATCCCTGACGGTTTCACTGTAACAATCGAAATAGCACTTACTTGTAATTGGAGTCATGAAGGATTCAAACTTCTCGTCATCCTCGCCCAAGTCCACCATCAACAATCTGCCAAGGGCAATGTAAAATGTGGTTCTACTGCGCATGTCTTTGTAAGCTCGAGTTGTGTGTGTTCCAAGGAAGGGAAAGTGCTCACTCTGGAAATCAACAAAACAATATTTGGACGAGCTACAGTAAACGTTTTTTTTTTTAATTAAACCGCCGAAATTACTTTGTAAGATGATGTAGACTTTAGCCACTGTAAATCTGCTAAACGAATGGAAATCACACTACGCCTTCACAAAAATCCAACGTCAATGTTAAACTGACATACCGTATGATTGCTTAGTACAAACTGTACTGCGTCCAACTTGACCAGTTTACGAGCACTGCTATAGTTAAACTAAGTTAAGAAATAAACTCGTGAGCTTTAGAGTACAGCAAATACAGTGAGGGATAGCCGAAAACTGAAGACCAGCTTTGAAAGTAGCTACTTCACGATATTTAATCGTTGTGATACAGAAAACAGTAGCTTAACAAGGCAAAGACACTAATTACGCATTGACAACAAGAATGGAACAAGCATAGTTGAAACTGAAGATTTCAGTCGAACGACGACCTTGAAAAATATAGGTTAAAGATCTGTCTATAACCATCACGAAAACCCTGGAAACAACAGAGGACCCAATATTGCAAAGGATATCCAACAGACAGATCGCTAAGAAGCTGCAAGGTTTTAGAGATGATAGCCTCACTGGTGCCCCAGAACTTCATATTGGTGATTCTGTGAACAATAAAAGACAGCGTAATGTTACTAAAAGAATAATAAGTAAGTACGTTTATGGTCTATCGCAGAAATTGCAAATTACGTGGTTGAAGAAGTTCGATTCTTCAATATTCATTTGTCCAGTTTGACTAAAATCGGGGGCAAACTCGTATAGCAGTTCAAGTAGAAGGGGGTACATGTATCACTAGACAGTGACTGTTACTGAAATCCAACGCTTTTAACAAGAGAGAAAGAATACGCACAGCGTGAAACTCTAGCTTACATTTTTCCCATGAAGACGCTCAAAACATTGGATTCATCATGGAGCCCGAGTCTCTCAGAAAGTCGTCTGTACACCTGTTAGGTAAGAGCAACAACACCAACAAATAACAGTTTTCATCAACAAATCTGTAGTACACATAATAAGCAACGAGATACCGAAACAGAGTAAATACCTCTTACTAACCGAGTTCGAGGTCCGTACTGTAAGTTACGGACCGAGTTTTTTCTGCTCGCTTCGCGCTTGGGCCATAAATCCAAGCGGAAAAAGATGAGGATCCGTAACTTACAGTACGGACCGAGAAAACGAGGTCAGTAAGATATTTATTATATCTCTGGGTTCAAAGAGATCGCTATTTAATTTAGCGGGCCGTACTCTACTGTACGGCCCGTTAAATTGACTAATTACAGTGCGCGTACTGACTGAGATATAATAAATGTTTTTAAAAGTCACAAGCTTTGAAGACTGCCACAGGGTCTTTCTCAAGTGAATGTGAACGTGAGCTTGGGTGACCAAGTCACGTGCTAAAACAGGGCCGGAAGTTCAAATCCACGGTCCCGATTGAGCGTCTGGGACTGGCACAGAATTTCCAAGGCCTCGAGAATTTCTATTTCTGAAGTTGTTTCCTTTCCTACATGGTAGCTAAGACAGCCACCGTACTCTCTTCCGTTTGTGGCCTGTGTCACTAAGGTGTTCTCCTAACGGCGAAAAGTGTCGATCTGGTAGTGTTAGAATGTTCCTTTAAACTGACAACAAATTGTCAGGGTTTCTCCAACATAATAATGCTACCCATAAGCTGTTTCCTCTAACCCTAAGATAATGTAACTAAAATAATGCAACTCTCCATAGACTCAAAATCGTTTAATCAAAACATAATCAGAAAGACTTTTCAGTGCAGATGATGTGATTCAATTTGCATGAAAAGCATGCTACAAAAAGGAAAAGGATGTCAAGGTTTGATTTTCTTAATTTAGAAATACAACAAACGATGGATATATTTACCTTGGACGTTTTCTGAGCCTGGTCTCCAACGTACATCTTACGAAATTGTTCAAAAAAACTTAGAATAGCGAGCTCCAGCTTCTCACTTCCTCGCTGAGAGAGTTGAGAGTCAGTTAAATTCATTAGCTGTAGAACCCTGCAAAGAAATGAAATACAGTGAGTTTTGACACTGTATGGAGTGACCTTATACCCTCACATTGTCGTGTGTGTCACTGGTGCTGTTGTAATAAAGTAGGTGCAAATAAAGTGGGTTTTTTTCACCAGAGTATTGGAGGTAATGTGCACTTTCTTTTGTTCTACTTTGCAACGCTTATCGATTGGTTTAAAATTCTCGCACCACTTTCTCAACCAATCAGAAGTAAAACCGAAACCATACGTGACTCCCGCGAATATGTTTTCCCGCGCTTGGCGTCCGCTAAACATGGATTGACTGTGTCCTTTGCTATAAAATAGAATGATCACTTTAGTTTTTTTTTTTACTGCATAAGTTTTTACTGCATTATTGTTAATAAGCGAACAGAACCATGGAATTATGATTTATGCGATGCGTCAAAAAGCGATAGCGGACAATTTGACAATTTGTTATCATAAAAAAAAACAAATTGACGTCAGTTTGTCATGAGTCTGTCCTGTTATTGACAATGAACTTCGTCTTAACATTGTCAAAGTAATCTGCAGATCCACTTGGCTATCACCCCGTGGATCCATAGCTACTTCCACACTGTTATGGCGAACATCGTGATCAATAACAGGATGCATGAAAGACTGATGTCAATTTGTCAACTGGTCTCGCATCATTCCGTTGAAAACAGCTTTAATGTCACCAAACCAACACACCAAACCAACACGCACATTAGCGTGCACTTACCTACAGACAAGTTCACCATCCAGTGCATCATACTCATCAATTGTCGAGTACGACACACGTCCACCAATAACAGAACCAATAATATACACAAGCCATGTTAGACGACCTAAAGAACAACAGCGGAAATGGTATTAGGTAAAATGCACAATATGCGACTTTTTAATAAAAATGTTGTTATTTACAACAAGTGCCAACTATATAAATTTTATTCAGAGAGAGGTGATCACACGATGAGATTCTATCGGCGGGGAGATTTTGTTACAAAATTGTTCCTAAAATAAACCTATGTGACCAAGTTGAAGTTCACAAGTAACTTATATATGATGATGTAGTATTACTGTACCTTCCTGGATGGTCAAGTCAGTTGTAGAAGCTGAGGTGTTCTGTACCAGCTCCTGATATCTCTGTGCTGCTTGATCAAATAGTGAAATCAACAGTTGACATGTCTTTTCATATTCACATCGTCCAAACGTAGAAAGCTGTAAAGAAATTAATTAATTAATTAAGGTCATCAACTATTGCTGTATGTAAAGGGGCCATCTAAGGTTATAGCTCAGAGTTGCCCAGTTTAAGGATAAGTGTAAATGGAGATCAATCTCTTTTTTTTTTCAACACACGCAACAAACCGATATAACCATTCTCCCATCCTGCAAGTAGTTGATCAACAGGCCAGCGTATAACTATTCTGGATGTGGTGCTAGTCTTTCGGACAGTAAGAACATTGGCCCAGCTATTGAGGAAGCAAAAGGCCTGACCAATGATCGACCAAGTCCAAGGGATTGTCTACAAAGTGAGCTGCCATGACTATGTATGCACCTAAGTCGGGGAGAGCAAGCGCTTGTGTAGCTTGCGCGGGGCTGAGCATGATCCAGGCCGTGCAAGCAACAGGGAGTCAGCAACTAAACAGCATGCTGAGTCCACACATCACAACATCCACCCATGATATGCACAGATCCACCAAAGTGAATTTAACAACTACCATAAGAGGCTTTTCTCGGAGTCATGGCACTCAACATTGGACAGCGCCACCATTAATGAGAGGAAACCGCTTGTTCCCACTTACTTGCAGTTGATTTAAAAATCGATAAAAAGACAACACGTGCGGGGTTGTAGTGCAAGGATTAACGAACTTTGATATAGTATTGATGAATAGAGGTCGCCGAAAATTTAGTTAAAAAGCAACGGATTGGATTACAGAAACGTTTTTTAAAAATTATTAGCTACTGTACACTGAGTGTGTCTTAACCACAACACAACAGTAACACCGGTCACCGTTCAAACTTAGACACCCTAATCTAAATCACTAGGCTATCAAATCTCAGCCGCATGGCCGGTACATCTACATGATTGCATGTTACCTGATCCAGCTGTTGTTGAACTGTTCCTGAATCATCTAGTGGATCCTCTGCACTGTCCCTTTGAACAAACGAAACAGATCCATAACTATAACCTTTTTTCTCTAAAAGTCAAGGTGCAAGTCAATTAAGCCTGTTCTTACTTTCAGGTCTGAGTGCTAAGGCATGATGTGTGACTACTGAAATAAGAGCTACTGAGTGGTACTATCATGTTTGTTGTTTAAAGGTTTTCTTAAAAATGCAGAATTTTTGTCAATTAGTTTCGGTCTTGAGAACTCTTAGGTTTGTTGACCCCAACTTACCTTATAACCACTTCTACGGAGGCCAGGCGTGACGTCACATATGCTTTGGTGACCTGACAATTGCAAGGAAAAACAATTGATGATACACATTTAGTAGCTGACCTTGCAGCACTTGATAAAGAAATACAGAAAAAGAGCTAGATTTGAAGATGTAATTGCAACTGTGTTACCTCCGGAGCATATGTTTCTAAAAGGTGTGGCTCTGTGTTCTTGACATATGGCATTGAAGCTACCATCCTTTGCCACAGACTCAAAAGGTAATGCAGACTGTTAGGAGCAAACTGCCACATCTGAAAATAAAACAAGACACAGGGAAGTCATATTTCTGTGCAATGTTCAAGGCATGGCATAATAAATACTCGGTGATACCTAAAGCAGCAAATTGCAGTGTAGTCATGTGTATGAGGTTAATATATGCAGCAAAATAGGAACAAGAAATGTTGAATGGATTGGTGCAATTAAAGTGGTAGTGAGCAAAACCTATTTTAAAGGAAAAAAAACAAAAATCCCTTAAGGTTGGCTCTATTTTGAATAAGAAGTTGTTTTCATTTATTAACATTAATTTTCTGCCAATTATTTAAGAAATTATTCCTACTGGTCTATCCAAACTCATGTGCCAGTTCACTGCTGGGGATGACTGAGGAATTGAAAACTTGATGTATTCTCACCTGTAGACTTGTGACAGTGAACTTTGCTATAAGTGCTATAAATTCACTGTATCCCTCTACTTTAACTATTTCTCCCAGCTGGTAGTTAGACTTCAGTCTTGCAAGTAGTCGGCAAAATTCATGATAATTATTGGGATCTGCTAGTGACTGAAAAGCAATTTACATTGAAACACTTAATCTAAATATACTACTTTAGAAGTAGATAAAAACTGAAAATAACATGTGCTTTATGACATTTTGTACTGCAATTGATTTTATTGACGCAGCCACAAATAGATGTCTGTAATATAATTAAGACCATATGGAAACTTAGGAAAATCTAAAGAAAGCAAATGTCAATTTATTTACTCAGGTACACAACATACCTGTCATTCTGTGACTGGGTGGGTGAAAGGAAGATGATGAAGATAATGATCATCAGACGATCACATCAACAAGGACTACGATAGCAATAGTGAAGGTTCAAACAGTGACTATTATAATCAGTGTCTTTATCAACTGCATCATGATTGCCATTGGCAAAATTGCATGCTGACTTTGTGCAACTGATATATTTATAAGAGCTCATGGGCAAACAAAATAAGATGTGCCAGTAGCCAGTTTTTATCGATAACCCCTTTTTCAAAATATTCCAACTCCCAAATTACTTAGATCTAATACCTGACAGTAAAAATAAGTTGCTAACTCAAATACAAACCTGGGGAGATTCCAGAATTCTCTTGACACCTTGAACAAGTTGCTCCAGAAACTTGGCTCTTTCATTATTGTTAAACAGTGACCTTCTTATTGATGCTAGCTGCACTAAACATGATAGGGCCTGGAAATACAAGAATATTAAATAAACAAGAATATTAAATAAAAAATGACTTATAAGACAAAAATCAATATTTGCAACAACCAAATCTCTTGACAGTCCAGACATACTCAGTTGTTCTGGATTGTAGTTCCTTCAGCTAATGTATTTTTATTTTGGACTATGTAATCAGCAATCAAATTCTCTATTAGACTATGTCTATAATTTTACAATCTATCCTTATTAGTTCAGAGACAATCTAGAGGTTTGTACAAATATCTGTATACCTTAAATTAAACATATTTTACTTGAAGCTTAATATATCACCTTTATACAGCGTATAAACTAATGTTTGCATACAGCACTTGCTTTATTTTCCTATGAGTTTTGCAAGCATTCAGTTCCCTATTCAGGTTCATAGAATATCCACTTACCATTGGAGAAAGTGAGGTTGGCAGAGCTCTGTACAAATCGAAAAATAACTGCAGAGTGGCAAAATTTAAGAATGCTAAAAGAAAACAACACGAAAAGAAAATTCATGACAAACTGCTCAAAAAAGTAAAGGTGCATGACTTTTCTCTGATGCTTGCAGTATAATAAATTCAACAGGAGTCACCCCAAATTTTTTTGCACTGATCACAGTTAAAGTAAGAACAAAACGTATTCAGTTTAAGGCATTTTGAACAGAATTTTTTTCAGAGCTATACCCAGAATTAATTTTGCTGCCTTGTTCAGAGATACAGTATTTTCCGTGGTTAATTGGTTTAGGGTTGTTTTTGCTCAAATGAAAATTAGTTGGTGAGTTGTTCACTGCATGATCGAATTATTTGAACAATTTGAAAGCTAATTTCAACACTATTTACCTCCTCTCCAGCTAGTTGGGATCTGGACTGTGCCAAGGTCATCTGATGACTCATCCATGGAAGTACCAATGAAATCAAATGACAGACAGTTACATGTGAGTTGAAGAAGATAGCTCATCAGGCTGTGCTGTGGGACATAACAATACAAGATGTTGTGTTATTTATAATGTAATTGTAACTACATAAGACAATCACACAAATAAATGACAAACCTGACTCCCATCTTGCAAGTTCAGCTGTTTGTTATAGGCCTACAACAATAAAAACATGAAATTTGAATATGATCATGTTTCAAAATTATACTGCCTGTTTCCGTTTCAATGTTTCAGTCCACCAAATGCTTTGACTCTCCAGTAATGAAAGTGTCATCAATCTCTCAAGGAAAAACATATAAGGGATACTTACCTCGCGTAAAAGAGTGATAGACAGATTGAAGATGTTAAATAGAGATAGGTCTCTGAATGATGATGCAATCTAAAAATATAAAGAACAGAAGTACAATATTTACCGGAATAGTATCTTCTAAGAAATATTGCTTAACAAAATTGCCAAACCCATTCACAGAATTACATCACATTCATTAAAAGGTTAATCATAACAATTACAATTTCCTCAAATCTGTTTGTTGTATAAACTTCTCCATTTTGCACTGATTTATCTGCAAAGTTGTTTTCAGACAGTGTAATCAGACAGTTGGCTGTAATTGGACACCTGTAATCAAACAGTTACATGAGCCAATCATTTTAAGTCCTCTCGACTAAATTCCCCAATTGATCACAACTTTGATTACAGTGAGTAAGGTAACTAAATGCCGCTGAGTATGACATGCAATGTAAGAGACACAATAAGCAAAAGACCCCTGCAGACACCCCACAGATCACATACGCTTCAGGAGGAGTCCGCTGACCGCATTGGCTTGAAATTTAACTTTGCCTAAATTACATTTAGCCACATTTTAATTGCTGTCTGTGCTGCACTGTAAATTATGTATTGCAACTCACCTTTCTGTGTTTGGTGAGTGATCTCGTTGAATCAGCCTAAGAAGGAAAAATATTGGGATAAAATGCCCAGTTAGGAAAATCCTAACATTGTTTGATAAAATTTGACTGCCATTGATAATAACATGACAAAACTTCCCTGACTTTTTATGGACCAATTTATGTCTTTTATCTGGTTGGTGGAAAGAGATGCCTCTGACATAATAAGACTACTGTAAACTATTATATGTGGATGCTAAACTAGCATTGGTAATGTGAATGTTGCTTGAAAGATGAATATGTCTCTTGATATGTATGTCAGAGGTGACTCTAAGAAAACATGGTCCACAAGTGAGAACTATGCAACAAGAACATTAAGTACTAACAAGAAAAGGTTTAATAGTAGATAAACATTTAGAATGAAAACTAGTGAGATTAATAAAGAACAATATTTCGCAGTCCTCATGACACCATGGTCAAGTTCAAAATGTCAACTGCAATGATATTTGTATATTAATGTGAGTCACACATGGAGGTTGGGTACCTAGGAACCTGGGGGCTGGAGCTGCCAACCCCAAACCCAGAACACACAACAAGTCCGCTCTACCTACAACCCAGCAACAAGCCCCATCCGCCACACATAGCTCCAACTCAATCACCTCATCACACTGAACCAAACGGAACCTATGAAGTGAGCCAGAGCATGACACACAGAAAAATTACAAGCACATGTAATGGCATATGCATAAAAAACACCACTCCGAGCATAGAATGTCCCCCTGTCCACCAAAGTAAGCCAATAAAATACCAATGCCAAGCCAATGCCACGGCATGCAAACGCAGAGCCAACTAGTGAGCATTCAGCTCCTAGTCGTTAAGTAAATTAAACCTCATTTAATATAACCATATTGACAAATACCATAGCACTTGACACTTTGATCTTGAGATTGCTGTCAATGGTGGAATGTTGTAATGTTTGTTTTTAACTTCGCTAGTTTTCAGTCTAAAATATTGAAGTAAGCTATAAATCTCCAAATGTTCTTAGTGCACACTTCCCGCAACCATATGACACACATTCTACCTTACAATCAAGGGCCATGGTAAACAAAAAAAGAGCTAGTTTTGATTTTTACGTTGTAGATAACAAACAGACAGATAAAGCCTTGGCAAAAAATAATACATGTAATTACACAAAACATAATTAAAGCACAACCTCCAGTTTGAACAGTCTCTAGCATTAGCAGATACAATTGACCAAGTCCAAAACAATCAAATTCTCCATGACATGGACTTCGAGATGCCACAACTGTGAATAAGGTTTGTGATTATCATGAAAAGCTCTTTCTCAAGGCAGTCCTACACATTCCAGAAATTTAATCCCAAGTCATTTCCATGGGTGAGAATCCCAAAAAAATCATAGCAGATTCTACCAAATATTAATATAAGAAGAGTTTAATGATCAGTAATGGATTCTTAAGATTAAGTTAAGATTAAAAAATAAATAAATAAAAAAATATTTAAAAAAATAAAAAAATAACATAAAAATAAAAAAATAAAAAAGTTGGTACCTGATTCATCTCGCATACTAACTGTGACAGAATATGGACACCAATAATACAATGATCTACTGAACCCTGTAACAACAAAAGTGCAGTCACTTTTAGAATCATTGATATTTTTCTAAGTAATGTGTCCCTGATACATGTAGCAACAAAATAAAATAACACCCTTCCCTTCCCTTCCCTTCCCGGAGCGGTAGCAAGTGTTACTGGTTCAGTCAAGTGATTTATAGATGACAAAACAGAACTTGAAAATTCAATGAGATGCCCTGATAATAATATTTAGTGCAAATGCTTAATTTTTGCTAGAAAGGATAATTAATTAAAATCTGCTCTCCAGTTAAATTATATTTTTCCCACACACCACTGGGGCTTCTTGAAAGCAATGAGTGCATTTCTCTAGAAAAGGAGAGATGGACAATGATGAGCACTGGGATCTGGGACTGGGATACAGTTCATGTGACATACATGTATAATTTTATGTAACAGGATTGACATAAGGCTCCCAATGGTGTGTAAAACCCTGTGTATTGAAGCATGTTGTATCATGTCATCTTGTTTATTGATGCAGTGTACCCTTGCCAGCAATGTCAAGATGCACAAAATGTCCATAAAGATTCAAAGGGGGAGGGAAGACCTCTAAAGCAGAAATTTTCATAGGAAAGCATCAACTAAACCTGGAATTTCCAAAGGGATTGATACAGGGGTGGGGTTTTAATCTGAAAAATCCTCTGTGATAAGTACATTGATATTCTCTGCAGCAACACAATGAAAAATGTATGACAGTACCTGAAGAAATTTTCCAACATCATCTACAATAGTCCTAAACACCAACTCATTTTTCTGCACATCAAACCAGCTTAGTTTTGTTAACCTGGCAAGAAACTAAATGAGGAAGTATATATTAACTAATATAGGAAATAGGCACTAACAGATACTTTTACTGATGTCATACTTTTCCAATTTATTATTCAGACAAAAACAAGAGCCTCACTGCTTAATTGGTCATGTCAAATTTAGTAGACATTATGTAGTACATATAATATATTATTAAAAGGAATTTATTGCAAACTCCAATTTGTACAAAGAAATGTACGCCAGGGGCAACAATTTTATAATGTAGTGTTATTCCATAAAATGTTGTACAACTGTACCTGTATAAGTGATTGTGAGACGTACGTAGCAAGATTCAGTCTTGTTCCAAGGTAGTTCAGGATGTAGTTACCTACAATGTGAGGAAATCTAAATTACAGTATCACATAACAATACTTACAAATGTCTTTAAAGGTCAATTTTTGTTTATTACTGCATTATGCTGAGGACAAATTAATGTTTAATCATCTCAATCATAACCCTAATGTTAGGGATCTTACTAGAACATTGTGGGAGAAGGGTAGGCTATAAATTACAATTTAAACTTAGCCAAAACATCAACTGGAAAAATGAGCATCCATATTTTTCAGAACAGACTGAGAAAACCAGAGTAAATAAAAATGTTTAGTGCATCACTCACATTGAAAATTAAAGTTAATTGATCACTGCCCAGGAATAAATAAATTAGATTAATTATAATAATCATGTGGTAGACTGACTCAAGATGAAAGGAAGAATTCTGAAGGTTCTTTGAGAAGTCTAATATTTTGAAATAATGAACACTTAGAGGAACTTCTCAAAAAATAGTTTTGGTAAAGTATTGCACAAAAAGCAATTTCTTGGTAAGTGGAAATCTTTCTTTCATCATATAATTTTGGATGGAAAATTTGAGTTAAACTCTCATGATAAAAACCTGAAAAACTCAAATATTGAAATGCTTAACTCTAGCATGCATGTTATGATTGCAGAGATAAGTAAACATATAAGCAGAGTTCTAAAGGAGCCTTCAAAAGAAATAATTTATTGAACTAGCATGGGGCTTGAATTGGAAGATATGTTTTCCCACCACTGAGCTTGTGGAAGAGGCAGGAAACGAAGCTCTCTCACACTGAATGGGTGGCCTGGAAGGATGTTGGTTTCATGCTCAGTCACTTGATTCAGTTTTTCTTTTCTTGCTAGACAGTGCAACAGTTTTCCCACCCTCCCACCCCTTAGCGAATTCTTGCCTGATGTTTAAAGAAGCGTATCAATGTTTGGGTATTTTTTTCTGTTGACTCCATTTCTGTTATCGTTGTGATGTTGATGGAAATGTCAATAAAGTGCTGTTGTATTGTCGTATGGCAGACAAATGAAATTGAGTGTGAGAAATTGGTCTTGTTCTTTTCAAAACTTAGAAACAAAAAAACAACAAATATTTCATAAATAAAAATCTTACACTAGTTAAATGACACTTACAATATATTGTGTAGTAACATTTATACAATATTGTAACCTGGGATTGTACCAAATATATCTCATCTTTAATTGCCGAAATGTTTAAAACATCAAATTTTGACCAGGGAGTTGTAAAGCTTATTTAGTAACATCAGTAATTCCTCTTTCACAGTTAAAATGCAGAACACTTACGCATGTCAAGTCTCTGTTCCACTGGAAGTGTTGCATTCTTACTAATAAGTCTTGTCAAGGAGGAAGCTGCTATCAGTTGGGAATAAGAGGACTGAAAAAAAATAACAAATGAAACTAAAAGAAAAAAAGTGCATGAAAACGAAAGTGACTGTCTTTCTTTTTCAAAGCTCTACCTCAAAGTCAATAAATTAACACAAACAAATCACATCAAGTTAAAACCTGATCAGGTTCTGAAATATTGTAATGTGGTAGGGTCTGCCTGATCTATTTGTTAAGAAGTCAAGAAAACTAAGAATAGACCATTTTGGCTTCCATTGTTTTTCATTAGATACCTACCATATATGTTACACACATGGACACATATTCAAGAAAAATCAAAAATAGCTTTAATTTATTTCCTGTTTTGTTTGACTCCGAGTAATTGAATGTTTACATTTTATGTTGTTTTACCGTGTAGCAAAAAGCTTGAAAAGTTGCCAAAGTTGGAACATTTTGGAGCGTTCCATAACCAGGGTCCAGATCCGGACCACTAGAGTGCCAGTGATTAGCCAATTACAATTAAGGATTAGGGTTCTGGACTGCTGAGAAGTCGGAAAGGAAAACAATGTGATATTCTCTGTAGAGAAAAGCATAATTTGAAGCAACTTTTTGCAAAGTTTAATAAATTTTTGTAGTGTGGGTTTAGAGCCACCTTAAATTTTCCAAAATTTAAGGTGTTGTGATTCACCTCTGCAAATCAGCTGTGAAAATTTCATCATAGATCATAAGGTTGGTTTTTGAGACTGGCTTTTATAATCTTAAACAAGAATTGAACAGCGCATGCCCTTTATTTAAGTGCATGCTCATGTGACAAAACAAGAGTATATTAGAACTCTTTTACCAGCTGTTTTTTACCAGCTATTTTTTTGTCCATGTTTTATCATTCCTAGGCTTCTAAACATGTGTATGCTATCGCTATGAATACCAAAGTAGTTAAAGTGCACCTAACGGGGTCTATTCCCCGGCTGATGTCATAGACTCATTTACAACACATCAATTCTTTGTGAACATACATGCAAAACAGTTTGTGACGTCAAACCAGGAATAGACCCATGCCCCTCACCAGCTTGGTCGTGACACAAAAGGTATCAAATTTCAGGTAGATTTGTTGCTCGCAAAAAATTCAGATGCTGCAAAAAAATGTCAAAGTTTCCTTTGGGACAGCTTCAATTTTACATTTTTGCGGAAATAGTGTTTGAGGTTAGGTGCACTTTAAACGTGATGCTAGTGCTGAAGTTGTTTCTCCTTAGGGTTATTTGCGTCATTTTTCCAAGCACAAATAATACTGACATCTGGCAGGGAATCATAGTGCAGGCAACTGAGTCTCAGAAAAACTGTAGTAATCCAGCTTAACTTAAGAATGTGTTCCCCACATCTACATAATTTTTAAGGCTCTCCCCCAAAAATGCTTCCATTAGACACATTTAATTATTCTGTGAATGATGGACAATACTAAACAGTAGCAATGAAAGGTCTATAATAGTATTAAACATTGCAAATGCATATGTTGTTGCTATTTTTGTTTTTTAATTCAAACTGAGTTTGATACAATCATTAAGCTTATATTCCCGGGAATACTAAAATGCTGGGGGCACATTCCATGATAAGAATGCTCATGTCATAAGAGTTTCTCCTAAAAACAAAGTACAGTGAAACTTCTATAGGTGGGCAAATGAGTAATGAATATACAGTAAAAGAACAAAAAAGGGATTAACTTTGTCACTTTACAAGGAGTAGGATATCCAACTTTAGAAAAAGTATTGTATTATATAATTAGTAGGGATTATATCACTAAAATTGTTTGCAACGAACTTCTTAGTGATGTAAGAAAATGGTGAGGAGTACAAGGGACTATAAGAAGCGACTGTTGCCATTTGGTTTCTCTGTTGTCCCTTGGTTTCCAAGATGTAGGCCAGCTAAAGGCCAGCTACATTCTAAAAACGGTTTGTCAGAATTGCCACATCTTTGCAAAGGTACATGCACGTGCAAATTAAGTAATTTATTCACTGTTTATAACACGCGAAAACATCCCATGATCGTTTGCACAAAACTCCCTACGATACTCCACATTCCACTTCATTGAAATTGTCCAACAAATGGTCAAAAATTGACCTCGATAAATGGCTCAAAATGAAATTAATTGGAGACGAAACGCTAGCTTATAAGCTAAAATAAGATATGACACTTCGCGCGCGAGATCAGTTAATTACTCGCAATGGTTCGTGAACTGTACAGATTTTGTCACAACAAACACGCTAATGTAACGTGACTGTTCAGTATACTATAAGTAACTAATGGATCGAACTTAAACTTACATTCCCTCGTTCTAATAGATATTGACACTTTGTCAGACAGTCCGGGGAGTTTGTGAAGGTGGACAGCGCTCTTTCCGCCGCATTTCTCGTAGCTGTGTCGGTAGCTTCGTACAACTGCTTGCAAAGGAGGTCGAGCTGGGCGATTTCCTGTTAAGAGAAACAAAGTATCAAGGCACTTTGCATATTAAAATTGATTGGAGGAGGAGTTGTTCTAAGCTCACTGTACAACTTTATTCCCAGGTTACCTGTTCCTCCATTTTTGTTTTGGACCAAGACGTGGCCAGGCGCACGTTGCATGCGCATGCATAAGAAAACCGCTGATAACGTTATGCCTCATGTCCCTCATGCCTGGGCGGGGACGGGAAGGGGGTGTAGGAGGGGGGGAGAGCTATCCATGAAAGTTTGAGACATCTTGAACTATAAGAAATAGCAGCTTTAAAATAGTAATACGTCTCACCTTATGAAGTATTGCAGACCACTTCAGTGGCAGATCTTTGGACCGGGGTATGCCCTATCTTCACACTTCTTTCAGCAGCCCTGAATCTATATAGAGAATCCCAAATAGAAATAAAGTAAACATTGTTTTACAAATATTCTTTAAATATTTCCATAATACTTCCTCGGTTTGTTCTTGTCCTGGTTAATGAGACTGTTGATCGATTTCAGCAGATGGTCGAAGACGACATTATTTATAGGCGTTAGCTTGGGTCGAAAAAGACTCCAAAGATCAAAGTGAATCGATAACGTCTGCTAGATTCACTTCAGAAAGCTGTCATTAGTTCAGATCCTCAGTTGTATATGTGCCGTACTACTGGAAATAAACTTCAGGCTCATTTCGCTGCTCGATGTCCGGTCACAAACAACGGCTGGTAATCGAGCCAATGAAATTTCCGCCAGTAACTATTTTCAACAAAAAATGAAGTTTCCAGACAAAACATCGCAATAGCCCATTTCCATTGCATTCACGAAAGTTTATATTTGCAAATGAAGGTGGAATTTTGAACAGAGGAAACAGAAATTTAGTTCCTTGAGTAAGTATTCGAGTGTTTTCCTTACCGTTAAACCAACATGTTATCTTATAACCTAAAAAAAGAGTTAAGTAGAGAGTCGTCGTCCCCGCAGTAAATGAATGCAGATCTTTCCCTCTATTTTTTGTATATATAGTTTCTTTTTGGATTGATAAGTTTATATATATTTTTTGTTGACTGATTATTTTGCTAACTGATTGACTTATTCGCGTTTTCACGATAAACTGTTCCTCCATTTTTGTTTTTAAACAAGACATGACCAGGCGCACGTTGTAGTGAGAGAGGCGCACGCACAGAGCAGATGGTGGAAAACGACCTCCAAGGCTTTGGCAACATCTCAAACGATAGGGTGGGCCGAAAAAGACTGGGATCAAAATGAATTGATAACGTCTGCGAGATTCATTATAGAGCGCTAATATGTTCTCGGCTAATAACAGAGAATGCAAACTTGAAGAGCCGTTACTCTTGACGCACTATCAATTTGAGTAATACAGCTGTATTCGCAAGAAACAATGACTTCGTCAAGCGTAGTTTCTTCGTTTTTTATTTTCACTAGATAACTTTCCGTTTGTTCTAGCCAAAGAGATATTCAGCTGGAAATAGCGTGAAAAATTTGTTGTCATAGAACAACAGATCATAGTTTCTTCCAGAACAATAAAAAGAACGAGAGTTCCTGAGAACAAATGTACTGAATCCAGATGTTGGACACAGAGAATGATGTGAAGGTGGAATAGATTAAGCCGGAGATGGCTGAGGCAGAATCCTTCGTCTTATAGTTTTTTTCGATGAGTTTTTTTCTCCAGTTTGTGACTGGTTTCTCAAATCCAGGATAGGAAATTTTATGACTAGTTGGAAAACCTCTAACATGAAATGGAGAAAAATATAAACTTCCGTTACGTTAAAAATTCTATTATGAAGCAATTTATTGACTATAGCTGCGATTGTTTCCAAATGCAAACAATTAGCAAATAACAATTATGATGGTGGCAATATCCCAGCACCATGTAGAGTTAAAAATTGCCGGACATCATTGTAAGAAGGCATACAACTGCATCTTGCCAATTGCATAAAATTCAGGTTAACTGGACATATCAAGAAGATGTTAGTGAAACTTCATGGAAAATGAGGAATTTTTCTTCGCTGTATTCTCTATTCTATGTGGCCAAGGTGTTTTAATTGAAACCCGCTAAATGTCGAAGAAACTGTACAATTAAGAAAATTTATGTAGTCTGTTTTTGTTTCGATACTGAACAAGGTAAGGAAAGTCGTAATACTATGCATATGGATGCGACTAAAATAAGGACTGGGGCTATGCATACGGAGTGATGGCAACCACTGTTAGAGGCCTGACTGATATACAGCATGTCAGGGAAAAGTAGTTTCCTACCGAAGAATTTTCAATTTGCGCTAATTTGCATTACGTCCAAGCACGTATCAAAGCCAAAATTTTACCAGCAATGGACTGATTTGGATACAAGGTGACACTGTTTACCTTGCTTCTAAGATTGTTTTGACAATGTCAAAATGAAAATGTTCGCTTTCTGTAGCTATTAAATGTACCCATTAATTGTTGCGCCAGCTGAATATAATTAATTAAGTCTTGATGGACACTTGCCATCAGTTTTACTCTGTCGGAAAGTGATGTCAGCCCAAACTTCTGAGTTTCTCCAAAATGGTTCATTTCTTTAATCTATTAAGTTTGTTCTCCGAGCGATCTTTACCACGTAAATAATTAAAAATTAATACTCCTTTGTTAAATTCACGTATTTTAATTATGAGTTCTATCACTTTGGTATGGTGCCAAAGTGGGTGTCTTTTAAGACGAACGGGAAGTATAAAGAAAGAGGCTTTGTTCTTGCACAACAACGAGTCGAAATGACTTTACTGTCTCAAAACCATCTCCGGCCATGAATCCAGACCTGTTGTATGTCGTCTTTCCACTCTTGCAGGTAGGGATTACTGAGAGGGATTTGCGGATTAAGATGGGGAAAACTTTGCCAATTCTTTTTTTTTTGCCGGTTCTTGAGTTGTCACCGCGAGTCCAAAACAAACTGATCAAGCGGGATTATGTGCTAGACAGGTAAACTATAAGAACAGGTACATAAAAAAAGCAAAAGAAATGTTTCTGGACGGCACTACGAGAGAAACGCACCATGTTTAGACCGGGTTTGTAGAATTTAGGACTGAGGAAATTCCTTAAGAGCAGTGTTTGCTAATGGCCCAGTGCACTGGAAATACGGGAATTTCAATTCTCGGACTATTTCTCATGTCGTTTTTGGGGGTGGTAAGTATTTTTGTGATTTCTACTTCTTCCATACACTATTCATTCAAGATTCATTGTACTAAAAACAAGAACTAACCAAATACGTCGATACTCTCTGAGATGTTCATGATTGCATATTTTCAGTTTGGACAAACGCTCAATATATCAATCATTTCCACCAACCACTTGCTTAACCTTGGTTTTTTTTTGCTTCTGAACGAAAAGAGCCTTAAAAACCGCGCTGTATTTATTTTACCGTGATACTAATATCCCTTGATAACGTTGTTTAGGAAATTACTTGGCGAGATTGGTAACCCTCCATTTACGAATTTTGTTTGCAAATAAACGGACCATTAGCGACCTATGGCATATATTAAAAATTGTTAATTTGCTTGCAGCACTGAAACTCACTTCTCGGCTGCCTACATCATTACTCACGCATTCATTTGTTCACCAGGTTCTGAGTGATTATGAAACCGAGGGAAGCTTGGTCATAAATTCATCTCAAGGTATCAAGATTTCATTTGAAAAAGTCAGAACGTAAAATAGTTATCCGTCACGATCAATCAACTATTTTAAAAACAAAATGTAAAGGACCTCTTGATTCTTTATGTAATATCACGAAACACTCTATTTGATAGCGTGAACGCAATAAGTATAAAATTACTATAGAGTGTTTGAAAACGTTCCGGAAACGCGTACAACTTAACACGTTTTCATTTCGTCAAAATGACAGCTAGAGAATTACTTAATAAACATATCCCGAATGACGAAATTAATTTTTCAGTTGATTCTGTTGGTGTTGGCTTCTTTTTCATCGTCATTGCAATTTTGTTTTTAAGAATCTCTTTTAGTAAAATATTCTCAAAATGAACAGTTCAATTAATGAGTCTAGAATACTGAAGAAACCAAAAATAGCCTGTATTGACACAAATACTTTCGCTTTGTTTCCGTGTCATGGCAACATGCTTGGAAATATGCAACAGTGAGGGATGCAGGTTTTTTAATTTGCCAACTTGGCAAAAATATCAGTTTATTTTCATGCTCTGTCTTGTGTTCTGAAGAAGAAAATCGCCTACCTGAAATTTCTAATCTCGAAACTAATTAACTTGATGCAATTAAGTTTCCAAAACAAAGCTAGGGATTTCATTGTGACCATTGTGGTATGCCTATTCGGCTTACAGAATATCATGTTACAAAATGAAATATGAAAACAATTCTTATTTATACACGTTTCGTGAGCCACGAGTGTGTTTAGGCAAGAAAGATGAGTAAGGACTGAGCAAGCTGGGTGAAAGTAAATAAAAAACTGTCTATACTGTTTAAGTGAAATTAAAGTTTCGAAAATTGAAAATTGAGTCCGAATATATTTACTGACACCTGTCGTTGATATGCGTCATAATCCATGGCGAAATAATTGCCTTTTTGCCTCTAATGGCTTTTTTTGTGCTCTGTCGATGATTTTAAGGATGTTACTTTTGCTGAGAGAAAATTAGTCGAAAATTAGGTGAGTGAGATTTTCGTTTTGTTTAAAAGAGAAGTGATATTGCCCATTCAGTATAAAAATATCTAGTGGTGAGATTCAACTGCGTGCTTGTTTCTAGAATAAAATCAGGATTATGAACCTTTCTTTCTCCGCTTTAAAGCAACAGACTTGCTTGTGGGATCGTGTATTTAGTTTAAGAATAACAGAAATATGATGTACAGTAATAATGATAAACTTATACGTGTTCATTCACATTAATAAAACTTCAAATCTGTCACGCCGTGCTTTTGAGTCGAGGTCGCATAAAAGTCTAATTGTCCAATGAAAACCATTGGATGGGCGGTTTAGGTAGTTGAGACACTTTTAGAAAAGGACTCTTTTCGAAATTTAACCTTTTATTCGATTTCATTTACATCTAGCATTAATTTAAATGTTGTGAAGGTGTTGTTGGAAGTGAGTGGGAAGTGTTTCAAAAACGCTTGAAAATCGAATTTTACTGCAGAGTCTCGGCACTTTTGTCGCTCATGTTCTCTGTGCCATACAAATACATAAAACATTTGAGCGACGAATTTGAAACATAAAGTGCGTAATAACTTTATTTCATTGCCTGATCTCACTACTTAATTTTATTTCGTTGACAGTTTTTTTCCATTTCTGCGAGTTCTCGGTTCTTCCAGTAGCAGTGTACCCTTTCAATAACGAAACTCTCGCGAATGATGTCTCGCCGCATAAGGCCGTCGGTGAGTTAGTGGGCACAACATTCTCTCCAGGGATTCATGGCGAGCCGGGAGGTTCCATAGAAGTCCAAGGTAGAGCCGATTCCTATATCGAGCTAAGCAGAGATGCTGGGAACTTGAACATTAAGTTGTCTATCACTATCCTGTTGTATGTATACCCACTGGGTAGTCCAGGTCCCATTGTGAACTACAAGAAAGACGGGCACGGTGTTCAGATCTACGAGACAGACAAGGCTCTTGCAGCGCGCGTCATTCAGCGAAATGATGGTAGAACAAAACCTGTAAAGACGGATAGAAGACTGCAGGGAGATCAGTGGCATTTCATTGGAATGACGTACAACTACTCAAGCGGGTTGGTAAAGCTGTGGCAGGATGGACGCGAGGTTGCAGTCAGAGATATCGGAAGTATACAGATCGCCACACAGTTCGATGTTCGCATCGGAGCTCGTCAGATAGTTAACGACAATGACTTTTTCAGAGGTCGGGTGGCGTGTTTACAGTTCTACTCTGCAGCACTAACGCAACGACAAATTGAAAAGGCGCGCATTGCTTGCGAGCCCTGTAAGTAAGATTTCTTTGATACATACTGAGTTTTCTCTCAGTGATTTAATGTTCCCTTATGGGAGGTGACCGGATGTCGCAAAGCTACTGCATTTATTTGCCCAGAGCCACAACTTGTTACCTCAGATTAGCTCGGAGTTTTTTGAAGGAAGTAGAAATTTAAACACAGAGTACTGATTAAGAAATAAGTATCTTATCAACATTATCCAAAGGAAAGAAATTAGCTAAAATAACATGCCTATGCCCTCTCCCTTCTTCCATTGAAATTTTTATTTGTCTTTCTTGTTCTAAAAACTCTTGAACTCTCTTAAGGTTTCGTAGTCTCCTCTCATGATCAGTAACTGAAACTAATAAATACACAACTTGAAATACAAATATGAAAACAAATCCTAGTTCATCCTCAGCCAACGTAATGAAACGTTGTGAGATGGTGTGAAATGTGTTATCCGTGACTGTTGTCTGATTTTCGTTCTTTTTTCTAATTCTGTCAGTTGAACCTGTGAGCACAATTCATATTAAAGTGCGGCATGAAAACAAGTACATCGAGGTAAATGACAGCGTTTCGGTTGAGATACGTAACGACAAGAACTTGAAGTTTAATGAATATAAATATGATATGGGTGATGGCAGTCCTCTGGTTACTACAGATCATGACGTTAATAACCATAGTTATTCGAAGCACGGACAGTTCGTCGTGCAAGCGCTCATATACAGCCGTTGCAGAAATGAGACATTGCGTGTAGGAGCTAATGTTACTGTTGAGAAACCCGTGGAACTGCTGGGAAATCTGACCCTGTCATGTGACCCCGTACCATTTCCCGCTTCCCTGTCAGCGGTTCTGACATCAACTCGAGGCACTGATTTCAAATGTTACTGGAATTTCAGTGATGGACACGTGGCTGAGACGAATTTCGCGGATCATGGATTAATACACAAATTGAAACACGCATTTAACGCCACGGGAACGTATTCGTTAGGTGTCGGTTGTGAGAACAGGCTCAGCAGAGCGAATGTTACATCGCTAGTGTTTGTACAAATTCCCGTTGAGGGACTAGTTATACACAGTGTTACTCCAAAAGCGTTTCTCAGCGAGTTTAGAGTCATGTGGCATGTTGAAAGCGGTAGTGACATCAATTACACAGCAACTTTTGCAAATAATGACCTCGAGATATTCAAAGGCCAAAACGATTCAAACGGCTGGGCTTCGATACGACCTCAAGATCACGTGGACCCAGATCAAGTGGGCCCAGGCATCTTTGACGTCACTGTCACAGCAACCAATAAGGTGAGCGGGATCTTGCAAGCTACAGAAACGGTTCGCATAGAAAAAGAAGTGCAACCTTTTGAGCCAACGGTGTTTCCTTTGCATAAAGACATCGAAGTCAAGGAAACGTTGTCTTTGTTTCTGACAAAAATTAACGAGGAAAATGCCGCCAATCCTGTTTATCACATCGACTTAGGAGATGGCAGAGAGGCGGTGAAAACAAGAAGTTTAACAACAAACTTTAGCTATCCAGACTACGGAGATTTTCTGGTCACCATAAATGCTTCAAACAACGTATCGTTCTACAACACGTCTATTTTAATCAGAGTCTACAAACCGGTGCTGTTGATAGATGATTTAACTCTCACTACCAAGCCGACAATATACTTACAAACCTCCGTGATAACTGTTCACATAACAAGAGCCTCGGATGTTGTATGTATCAGCTCATTTGATGATATTCCTAATTACAGCAGGGAGTTTGACCTGCGCGCAGAATCCGCTTGGGATCCCATTAGAGGTTCCAGGGATGAAAACGTTTCTGATGTGAGGTTCGTGATAACGCGTAATTACACCAGCGTTGGAGTCTATTCTGTCAAAGTCAGTTGTAAAAATCGCCTCAGTCAAAAGAACGCAACGATCGATGTTACCGTTCAGAAATTAGTCACTGGAGCTCGTTTGCTTCCCATTAAGCCAGTGACGCTCGGCAAATCGATCAACATCAGCCTGGAATTAAGCTCAGGAACCAATGCTTCTTTTGAACTAGACTTTAATGGATACCAATTCCAGCGGAAGATGAAAGAACTCTCGACTTTTCATGTTGTAAATCAAGACGTGTACCACTCTGCCAGTTTTCACGAATTCACTGTAACCATTTGGAACCTTGTGACCACTGCTATCCATATCCGAGGCCACGTGATTGTAGAAAATCCCATAGATGGTCTTGAGGCCTACGTCACAGGGGGTATACGCGATATAGAAGTCAATGAGAGCGTGAACATAGCTGTTAGCTTGGTAAGCGGAAGTAACCCGGAATTTGTGTTCGACTTTAAGGATGGAAGTGAACTTTTTGTCACCCATAGGCACGCTGTTGACTACAAGTTTAACCCTCATTCTCTGTATGTGGTGAATGTCACAGCAAGAAACAATGTAAGCCAAGAATTCGCGCTAGTCGGTATCGTAGTCGTTAAACCTGTACTTGCACTCAAAGGTCCCTCAGTTTGCTCCTCGCCTACTGCTGTGAATGACACAGCCAAGCTGGTCTTTCGAGTGACGGAAGGTTCTGATTTCTTCTGTCACTGGCAGTTCGGGGATGAATTAATTCTGAATTCCAGTTACGAGCATCTTAGCTATTATTCCGATGGCAAGACGACAGACAAAAGACCTTTCCAAAATCTGGCATTTTTTGTTCGACACAATTACACATCAGTAGGAATTTTTCACGTATCAGTCAGTTGTAAAAACCGCCTGAGCTCAGTAGTTGTTATTACAAAGATAGTGATTCAAGCTATTATTGAGGGTTTAAATATCATTAAGGTTCCCACTCAGGTCGTTGGCAGGAAATTTCAAGTTACTTGGAACATTTTATCAGGAACAAATGCGACATTCAATGTCACCATTGACAGAGGAAAAGTCATTTCTGTTCGCACTTCAGCATTAGAAGGTTTCGCCGAGATCATTCTCTCCACTCCTGGTCAATACACAATCTGGGTCTCAGCCCAGAACTTAGTGAGCCCGATACACTATCGGTCAGCGGAAATTGTAGCAGAGGTTCCTGTCTCTCACGTGATAGTCAACGTCACATATGAATCACGTGATCTAGAGATGAACCAGAATGCCACCTTCATTGTTCAGTTAGGCACAGGAACAAATCCTGCTTTTGTATTCGTTTTTGGCGATGGCTTTAAATTGGAGAATAAACTTGGAAAGGTCACGCACAAATACGGCTTTAACGATGTTTTCTTCACGCAAGCGAATGTTACTTACCAAGTTAATGTCAGTGTGCACAATAACGTCTCCTTTGCCGTTTCCTTGCTGAACGTCACGGTACATAGACCAGTTCTTCAACTTCAGGACGTAAAGCTCACCGCGTTTCCATCTAATGTCTCGGAAAATGCAAGGATTCTTCTTACAATCCAACAAGGCTCCGATGCTCTATGCGTCTGTGATTTCGGAGACGGAAACGTACGAGAACTGAATTTATCCAAGAAGGCATTCTTAGGCGCAGATCGGACACCGGTGGAAATCTTTCGCAATCAGAGTTATCAAGTCAGCCATGCGTACAAGAAAGTGTCAAACTACAACCTGTTTATACAGTGCAGAAACAGGCTTAGCTATGTACCCCTGGCTACAGAAATCGTTATTCAGGAACCGATAAGAGAGCTGATGATTTCAGATATTTCCCCGCGGCTGTTTAACGAAACTTTAGTCATCTCGTGGCGGATTGTCAATGGCACTGATGTAAGCTTTCGATTTATCTTCGCAAATTCAAGCTTTCAAGAGTTGGGAAAGCGTCGAAATATCACAGTCACGCCCAGTGAATATAGAGTTTCTGGTGTGTTCAGAGTTTTGGTTGTGGCTCGGAACTTAGTATCCCAGGTTGTTTCCCGGGCAACGGCAATAATTCAACATCCGGTCTCCATCCAGAACGTGACCGCTAGGATAACACAGCAAGGCGGGTCACGAGGTGGGTACGGCTTTCTTGGTGACTATTTCCTGGCTGACGTTGCTGTCACGTTCGCAGTTAAAGCTCAAGGAAGTGACTTATCATACCAGTGGCAAATTGATAACGAGATGGGAAAATTTACGAAAGACAGGTTTATTAATCATACATTTTATCGAGTTGGACGCCACAATTTGACGGTGTTTGCGAAAAACATGGTCAGTGACGCCAACGCCAACATCACCGTAATGATTCAGTACGCCATTGAAAATCCCGTGTTAGAGAGCAACAGTCCACAGAGAGTGAAACAACCAATCAAATTTCACCTAAGCGCCGCTCAGCTCGGTACCGACTCTTGCTTCTCTGTGGACTTTGGAGACGGTAAACACTCCTTGCTTGGTCATCCTGGGTGCAGCGCTAGAAACTCGACAGCAAATTTCACTGTTATTTCAGCAGTGGAAAGCGTTAAGTTTGAACACGTTTACAGTCAAATTGGGGAATACAGTGTTTCGTTGAACGCTTCCAATGAGGTTTCGTTCGTTCAAGTTAGCACGATTGTAGAAGTGGAGTATGCACCTTGTGCGAGCCCCGACATAGAAATCGAAAATCTCGGTGTGAACTCAAAGACGGCTTCCAAGTCTTTCCGATCTGATCCCTACGTTGTCCACACTCATATACACCTTGACTGCGAGAGAACAAACAAAGTAAAATTTAAATGGAAACTGCTTTTATTAAACGAAAACGGCGCTCAAAGCACCAACCATGACAACATTATTCTGTTTGAACGAGAACTTAACATTCCCAGGAAAGTACTGGCGTATGGCTTATATGAAGTACATTTCACTGCGCAGATGGCGCTTCCCAATACCAACAAATACCGCAGCACAGCTATTGGCTATTTAAGGATTGTTCCTTCGCCGCTCGTTGCCAAAATTGTTGGTGGTAATTTGATCAGTCGGGGGTTTGGGAAAGAAGTTAAAATTGACGCTACCCCATCAAAAGACCCGGATGTTGACAGCGAGAAAGATTCTGGTAAGTGGGCATTTATAGATTTTTAACAACATTATAATATCGTCTGATACATGTAGGTTTGTTACAGGCCATTGGTCGTTGCATTTATCGGTCATTTTTCTCTTTAGTGTGTATTAATCGTAAGGCTCCCCTTCGTTTTTATGGTTCACTGCATTTTTTTCTCCGCAGGGTTGCATTACACTTGGTTATGCAGGAGCATTCACACTCAGTTCCCAAAAGATGTTTTCCCGCAGGTGAACTTGCGTACTCCTTACGACACCACAAGACAACCAGCACCGCCTGGTACAGCTCATTCAGCAGGTTGCTATGGTGATGGCAAGTTTGTCTTTGCTAGTAGTAATGCTACGCTGAGTCTTAACACGACAGGAATGATGGAAAATGAGACGTATGTAGTGTTTGTAATCATAAGAAAAGAAGGAAGGAGAGCTCTTCAGTATCAAGTCGTTGAGGTTATTCAAGGCGACCCGCCTGTGTCGAGATTAGAGTGAGTAACATCGTGTTGCCCCATACAGTAAATGTAAATATGCATAACGCCATGTGGCTTGATTTACGCTGTACATTTTAAAACGTCTAAGTTCTTTGAAAGTCTTTTTAGCAGTTAAATGAATAACGCAATCCATTCTATGATCTTAAGTAACCCAACTGAAATAAATATCAGCGTCGAGCAAAATAATCAAAATAGCTGTCTTAGTGGAGAGTTTAAATTAAAGGGGCTCTGTCTTTTTCTCCAAGTTCAAAGCAATCAAAAGAATAATACAGTCCGACCTCTATTAAGCGGCCACCCTTCATTAAGCGGCCACTCTCCAAAGTCCCGATTCATTTGTCAGTAAACTGCTATATTTGATACCTCTATTCAACGGCCACCTCT
>OMLO01000153.1_pt1 | contig 35841 bp, 15 predicted proteins | sample 1674811 | NCBI WGS metagenome assembly OMLO01 (sample SAMN06265003, study PRJEB25207) | coral metagenome | isolation source: Coral host | place: Mexico:La Bocana,Puerto Morelos, Mexico | collected 2008-11-13
TGAGCGTTTCAACTTTTAGACTTAAAGTGGTATCACTGGAAGGACTGATCGTATGATTGAAGATGATTGATTAATTGGTTAATTGATTGACTGGATGCGTTCGATGAAATGTTTTTCTGTATCAGCTTATTTATGACTAAACAGCTTATGTTTGGTTCACAGTCTACAATAAACCTTACATTGTTGGCAAGATCTGCAACACATGGCGACTTTTTTTGAAGAGGTTTCCTCCCTTTTAATTTACAAACATTTCACTTAATCTGAATGCTGTGACCAGAACATGACTAAATGCACTATCTCTTGGCAGCTTTTGCCTTCGTGCCAATGCCTGTAGTTATTGCCTTGGGTTTCTCTTATTTATTCAGAGCATTCTAGTGGTATTCAAGATTATAAATTGTAACCAAAATGCTTCTTTTTCTTCCTTTTCTATTGATGTCAGACGTTTTTGCATTATGCAAATTAGGAAACTGTCATGAGGTGTGAACTAAAATGGTGAACTATTGAATTAAGAATATCTGGAAATACTGAAGCAGTGTTCTTCAAACTTGACACCCGAACTGTTCATCGCAAACAAAACAAAATCTAAAGTCAAACAGGGCCTTCAAGGAGGAAATACAGTCAAAACATAAAATATAACCAAATGAAATGTTATCCAATTTAAAAACTAATTTACTTACTGAGCTAATGAAAGCATTTTAAATTATTTATATTTACATGTCTGTGGCATTTAAAAATTAAAAAGCAGAACTTGGTTTATATCAAGATATGCAATGATCAGCTCAAAACTAATCCTTTACCTGGGATAATAAATAATGGAGTGGGGCAGGAGATGTGCAGAAGGGGGATTGCAGATCTCATTTAATGTATGTCCCATTCTGAGGAACAATAATTATTGTCCAGTTGTCAACCACAAAGAAAAAAGTAGACAAGTACCATTTAGTAGTTTGTCGAGTGTGAAAGGACTGATACTTTGAAAACCTGTAAGTTGGTAGTTATGACTGATCAGTTGTGGTATGTTTCAACTTTTTTTACTTTTAGTGAAGTTTGTGTTGAGGCTGGTTGAAGAACTTTAAGGTGTAAGTAGTTGTTGGTATAACTACTGTCCGTCCTTAGTTTGTTGGTTGTCACTTATTGAAAGTGTGTTGCACCATAGGTTTTAATCTGAATGGAGCTAGTTCAGTAGTTTGATCTAGTTGTTTTTATTTTCAAGGTACAGTACTAAAGGGAATCTTCCCATTTCCTCCATTTATTCCTTAGAGATTACCTTATTTTAAAAAAGAAAAATTTCGCTGACTATTTTGGATCATGGCCTGTGGAAACCTATTATAACAATGCATTAATTAAAAAAGGGAAAATGTGATGCATCTTAACTTTTTTTCCGCCCTAGAATTTGATGATTTTAGTAACCTGTTGAGATGCTCTTGGGAAATTCCTTTGAAGGAACTCGGTGAAGTTTTGATTTGATCACTGCATAAGAACACAAGTGTATACCTGGTCCTGGATTGCAATACAATCATCATTCTGGAATAAACCTATGGATAATATCCTCCTCCTGTCTTGTACTGAGATATTTTTTCTTCAGCTGTTTAAAAAAAGAAAAATTTAGGTACTGCTACCAATGTTTATGGTGTAGTGGCATAACACTAACTAAAGTCAAATGGTTCCCATATGAGAAGCCTTCCCAAAGTGCTTGAGCTATGACCTTGAACACAGGACTTTATTCAAACAGTCAAACAGTAACTTACTTCACCAATGATTATTAATGGATACCAGCAACCCACAGTGGAACTTTATTAATACAGTCACCAACAAGCCATGAAAATTTGGCCATTGTAACACGCAGGGTCAAATTTCATGACCGGTCTAAATTGAGTGATGTCTTAACAGAAGTAACAGATATATCATAATTGCACCTCTGAATCACTGAACTTTTATAAGCATCCGGAAGGCAGATAGAATTGTTAATAAATTGAACAGGTACAGTACATTATACATGTTGTTTTTCAATCATACCCCACAACAAACCAGTGAGAAAATCTCAGATAGTGCAGAGTGTAATTTATGGCTCCAACACCATAATCACACAGGTTATCACCCCAGCCATTCTCTCCCTTGGTAGTCAACTATAATAAGTCTTTTTGCATTTGCAAAATATGAGTGGTCAAAAACTTGATAAGAAATAATCTTAGAAGTGTGTATGTCACTCTACTTTGACCAATTTATTTCTAAGCCAAGAAGACAAATTTTTCAGGTTGGCATCTCTGCTAGTCTGAATAATTTTTGTACAGCTGTTCTGCAGTCTGCATTTTGTACAGACATACATGTTTCCGGACAAATTACTAAAATTAATTAGACAAGGTTTCAAAAATTTTTAGATTGTGAGGCTTTGCCTACTTCAAGATTAACGACAATATGAAAACAATTTGAAAGTCTTACTTGATACTTCCAGTTTTGAATTTCCCTCACTTTACTGTCAAATGTAATGCAAAAGCTCTCTGGGTTTTTGAACAAACTTAGAAGCAAATTACAACAGGGAGCAATATAAGAAGTATAACGTGAAGCCTCTTCGTAAGATATACTCGAACTTAAACTAAATTTGCTCGAATAATAACAGTCAACCTACCTATTACTAAACAATGTGAGTGTAATATGGCGGCTTCCGCAGTGGCTTCTCCATTCTTTTTTCCCTTTTTCTGACACCTATAATAAAAAAAAGCCATAAAATTACAGTATACCTCACCTGCATTAATGCAGTCTCCACAAATCTCCTTTACTGATCTTAACTTACCAAAAAGTTGAGAATCGTAGTCAATCTCTCTGATCAAGTTGGCACGTGCTCGAGTTGAATGATCGATAGGCATTATGGGATATTTCTCATATCGGGAGCACAGGGACTTCACCCATTTCACACTTACGTCGAAGAATTATTCCTTCGATTTGAAAAGCGTTTTCGAAAAGCGCCGTTTTGTGACGGATTAGCGTGGACGGTAGAGGGTCTCCCAGGGGTTTTGGGGAACAAGGGAACATTGGCAAAATATCGAAGGGAACAAAGGAACATTAGCCAATTTTTGGGAACAAGGGAACAGAATTCGAAAAATTACAGTACGAAAAAATTCTGATATAATAAATAGAGAGCATGGGAACATGGGAACATAGGGCAATATTGGAAGGGAACAAGAGAACAAGGACCCCCCTGGGAGACCCTCACGGTAGGCCGTACAATTGTAGCGCAAATCGATACCTTATTGATTCAAAATGGTATAATCAAAATGATACAGATGTTCTGTAAGGACCACGCGAGATGGCTCTCGCGGGAAAGCAAAATGCAGAATGACCAGTTACGACAAAAGCCACGAGGATTTCATTTTCTGAATTTGATGTTTCAGTGTATGTTCACTTTAGTTAGCTAACAACTACAAATTGTAATACAGACTGTATATATGTAATTAACTTACAGCCTGGCATTGTTAACTGTTTCAGTTTATTTCAGGTTGTCAGTTACCCTTATTATATTAAATTATTATACTCGCTGTAATTAATTTATAATAAATATAAATAAATAGATTAACAGAGCTGTTGTCATTTTGGTTTTACCAGTTAAGTTGTACTACGGTATGAGATTGACAGGTATTCTAACTGGCAAGTAATTCGTTTAGCTTCGGTTTCACGACACTCAATTCGAAAACCGCTAGCAGCCGGACTAGCATCATATTCCGGGCCTCGGTTGTTCAAAAGCTGGATAACACTATCCACCGGATAAATTGCTATCCAGTGGCTAAGTGTTAACGAAACAAACCACGCTATCCGCTGGATAGTGATTTATCCAGTGGATAGCGTTATTCACCTTTTGAACTACTGGGGCCAGGTGCGAGTAAAAATACTCCTAGTAGGCTTTTTAGGCTACAGAAACCGGGATAGGCTCCTGCTTGATGGGCCACTTGGCTTGTATGCAGACCTTACCTCATATTCTTACTAAGTTTTGAGGCCCGAGGTGAATATAAAAGCAGAGTAAATTTTAAAATAATTATGTGTGCCTCTAAGTGATGTCTTTTGCTTAATCTTAAGCCAATTGCGTGCTTAGACTCAACCTGAGTATCAGGCCTTTCTTTTTCTGATCCTGATGAGGCTAACTTAGGCTAAGCATAGACTACGAGTCCCTCTCTCACGTGTAGTCCGTCATGCGTGACCCTATTGCGTGACGCGAGAGAAAACCCCAAGTCCCCAAGATTTCGCGTTATTATTTCTGTTTTTCTCGCGGTTTTATCGGTTTTATTTTACGGTTACCCTCGACGGACTAACCGTAGTCTAGATCAAACAATCCTATCAAATAAAGGAGAGTCGTTCTTAATGTAACCATGTTATTGCACCTTATTTTTAAACATTATATCCGAAGGATGAAGCTTCGGCGAAACTCGGAACTAAGCTCAGCGATGACAGCAGAATTTCCTTTCAAACCGCGAGAAACGATTTATCAAAAAGGCACTCAGAATAAAGTGTAATCGCCAACATTCTATTTCTTTGTAGTTGGACTGTCTCCACAATATTTCAACGTGCCGTGCCTCACCAAAGTGTCCGCAAGGGCAGAGTTCGATAAACACGAAGGCACAAATCCGTCATTGTGGACGGCCTTTATCCCTACTTTATGCGCCAGTATACCAATGTATACATCATCTATTCTAAAATTTGGCACAACATCGAAAACCTCCACAAACGTAGCCACCACATCGTGAGATAGAATGAAACCAAAACCAGAACAGTAATCAGGATATCTCTCTTCGCTGTATTCCTCTTTGAATATTTCCCATTTGCCATGTCTCGACGCGCAAGGTGTATTTATCAAATTACCCATGTATACCTTCTCGGTCGGTGTAGTGGTTTCATTTAAGTAGAAAATGAGTTTCGGAAAGTTCACAAACACATCGTCGTCGGTTTTTAAAAGAAACGAAAAATTGCAATATCTCGCTGCCCATTCGAAGCCCATTAAAAGCTTGAGTGTTTGATTCCAATAGTGATCGTAATAATCAGCTCTTATTAAATCGATGTGGGCTTCGTTTTCTTTCACTAATGACTCAGATTCGTCTTGTATTTTCGTTTGTGCGACCAGAAACACTGTCTTCCAACGCGGTCTTAAAATGTTATTCTTATCAACAGCCCACGTGGAGCGAATATAATCTCTACGTTCAACATTAGCGGGAGCAGACGAGACAAGAATAAGAAGAAAGTAATTATGCTCGCAGCTTCTTGTTGTTATTAGAGTTGTCCTGTGTTGAAATGGCTCACGCGATGATTCTTCGTTGAGATATGGAATCCTTGCTCCAAATTGCTCTGATAAGTCTGCAGGAAGAGGATCTGATGCGTGATATATTGATTTTGAACTCCATGAGCCGCATCGGTTTAAACGCCTGACTGACACGCCAAGAATAGCCAACGTCACGAACAGGAGAAATAGGAGTTTTCCAATTTTCTTCGCGCGACACAGTCCATAACGTAACTGCCACATCGGAAAATTGTTATAGTTCAAAATTCATTATGCGACGTGTGTCGATACTAGACATGCAGGCAACAACCTTTATGGACTCTTCATTTGCATAAGAAGTTGTTACTACAGAAAAGCCCCAGCACCGCTGAAACAATTCGCCATTCCGCGTTATAGCAAATAAAACAAAACCGTAAAAATGACATAAAAAATGCCATAAAAATGACTCTAAGAAATGCAGATTAATGCATTATGAATGCAGCAATTACAACGCGTTGGAGTGTGGATAAGCATGTGGTCTCTTTTAAAAGAAACGATATCACTTTAAGTCGGCCAATGAGCGGCGTAGCCTTGACCTCACAAGAAAAAACTTGTGACCATCATCGATTTGGAAGAAATAAAACGCGTGACGCATGTGGCCTGTATAAAAGCAGGCTCTCGAGCATTGTAGCCTGCGAACAGGCGAGCCGTTTAGCGCAAAATAAGGACATTTGACATTTTTACATCCGTCCGGGCCAAAATGCCCCAACTTTCTTTTCGAGCCACAACGTTAAGACTGGTGTAGACTCTTGGCGCATTCTAGCTTTACCATGATCCAGTCTTCGCCCGAAATATTCCTGTGATGTTATTATTTTATCACTTTATTATATCTTTAGATTACACTGTAAATCAGTTACGTTTCCGGTATGACACAAACACCGTGATCACCTCGTAAACAACCCCTGTATTTCAATGTAAAATTCTCGTTGTACTGGTACGAAAAATATAGTACATATCTTAACAAAATCACCCTTTGTTGTATATCGGTCTGAGTTTCTCTATTCTTTAATTAATTCCTATGTGAGGCCAGTTATATCACTATTGATCCAACGTGTAATCATCGTCCGCGTTTACAGCCATCAGCCACTGACGTCAAGTTCCACCCCCACCCCCCACCCCCGAGGGATGGATCTTGAAGTTCTCTTTTTGATCGTTAAAATCGCTACGATACTAAATACAGTTCTGGAAGCATTTTACAAGCACATTAAGCCCTGGTCAAACGCCGCATGATAGTCGATGATAGTTGATTCTCTCCTAACATAGTTCTCCTAACTATGCTCCTAACTATCATCAACTATCATGCGCGTGGACAAACGGCAAAAAACTATCATTGACTATCATGAAGAATTTGAACAAGCTCAAAATGATAGTTGATGATAATGCATGATAGTTGGTGGTCAAACGGAAGCGCGCGCTTAAACTATCATTGATTAGTATCCCCCAACTAGTGGACTAATGCAAATCCTGCATTTTGATTGGCTACGCTACCAGGGGACTATTAGTAATAGTCATCGAGTAGCGAAATTCTTTCGTTTTATTCCCAATAAATCTTTCTTCAACTTGCATTTGCTAACTTTATTATTGCTTTTACTGTCCGACTAGCTGGGTGATACTAAAACAATTAGACCCTTCGCCCTCAAGGGCCACGGCCCATTCGGCTTCGCCTCATGGGCTATTGACCCGTAGCCCTTGCGGGTTGCGGGTCTAATTGTTAACTATCATGGGCCGTTTGACCTGGGCTTTAGGCGTAGTTGTAATTTGCGACAACTTCAGCATCAAATCTTCTAATTTATCATGATTTTATATTTTATTCAGTCATCATTGAGTCAGTACAAAGCACATTCCCTGTCACGTGATGCCAATACCGGTTTTTAGTTGTGTTTGAATAAAAATTGATTGTCCAGATTCCCAGGCCCCAATCCACTGGATAAATTGCTGAATGTTAGCAAACAAACTGGATAGTAATTTATCCTGTGGATAGCGTTATCCACCTTTTTAACAAGCCGGGACAGATCTTTACACTGGACTGACATGCATTCATCATTTTGGCTGCAAATGTCAGAGCTTTGAAGTGGGCATGACAGTTAAGGGTGCTTTTTAAGCATATTCTTTAGTATTTGGTCGTTCTTACGAAGAGAAAACATTCTTATAGATCCAAAGAGTAATAAACAGTCTGTTATCAAATCAACAGCTACTTTTAATAAGATTAGGTTTGTGAGATGCTGTTATGGTGCTCTCTCCGAAGAATGTTCGTCTATGGTTGAAAAAGTTCTCATAAATAAAAAATAACCTCGCTGAATATAAATAACATATCATTTTTCAACCTCGTTCCCAGGGTCTCTCATCTCTTCTCTCTCTCCAGGAAAGAGGGAAGATGAGAGACCCTGGGAACGGGGTTGGGATTGGTGATCTTCACAGGGTGAACGACGGTTGCACTTAACGTTGAAGAATTTACCTTAATACACATCTGTGACTTGCACAACGCTTTTCTCCCTTTCTGGACTTGTTTTTTACCCCAAATCGCAATTCGTGGAGCAAGATGGGCCCGAGCACATTTTTCATGAACTTTCCCTTGTTGGCGTTTGCCAAGGCAAATTATATATTGGATTCTATATTGGATTCTATATTGGATTCCAATTTTTTTTTTTTTTTCAATTTCCAATTTGCTCCGAGGTTAATTAGCTGGACTTTCCAGCTCTTCTGTCATAACATTACTTGTTTTTTATTCTCTCAAAACTGTTCTTCATGAACGTGTCCAAATCGTTTAAGTCTGTGACTGCTGAACGCACCATTTTACAGAATATTCCTGGTAATATTTCATTCAATTTCTTTTTCTTCCGTTCTGCAAGTATTGCAGTATTAGCGATCTCCTTCATGTAGTTCACCGCGAATGTTCGCCTTTCTTCTTCTTCCTGTGAAACAGACACAACAATTAATAACTTGGATTCCAATAAAATGTTTGTTCGGGACTGACTGACGGAAAAAGCGCAGCGAGGTTTGTAAAAGTGAATTTGTTGAAGACATGCAAGTGAATTTATGAATCATAGATTTGAACTGCGAGAAAGATTTAGACATGAGAGATCATCGCAACTAAGAACGCATCTCAGGCAGATGCGAAAATAAAAACTGGAAAAAATCCAGGTTTGAATGAGATTCGGATCCATGACCTCTGCAATACTGATGCAGTGCTCGACCAACTGAGCTATCAAGCCAACCAGGAGCTGGTCACAACTTTGTGAATGAAACCGAGCTCCACAAAGTTTATCCAGACGGTAGACGGTAGACGATAGACGATAGTCAAATTTATCAAAACGAGACATATTTGCGTGACACATTTGTCACGCAATCTTTAGAAACGGGTGTGCGCAAAAACAAAAACAGTCACACAAACGCGGGAAAGCGTCATGTGACAAACTTGTCACGCAATCTTTAGAAAAATGAACTCCATACAAAAACGGGCTGGCCCGCAATGTCATATGAATTATTAGAAACTGCACGCAGTCCGCAGTCCGTAGAAGTATGAGCATGACGCTGTGACCCGGTGGACGGCAACCACATGTAGACTACGTATGTGGGAAGGAGGATACAATCACACCTTTGTTTTGAGCCTGGTTTAAAGCTGTTTTGGCAAAGGTTTCCACAATTCAACACAAGTTCACTTATTTTCAAGCCAGTAAAAAGGAAAAGAATGAAACCACTGACAGAAAATGCACAACAAAAGAATTCAGATTCACACATTTATTTCGTTACAAAGGAAATAAATGATGTCCCACCACATTTAGACACCATCATGACACTTGAACCCCGAAAAGCCAGCTACGCTGGCTACATAAAATTAAGAGTGTATCGATAAAAGAAGTGTATCGGTGTAAAACACCGTGTGGACCCGGAAAAAAGTCGTCAGTGAGAAGCGAAGGACTCTTGAGAGTCAAGCGAATCCTGTTTGAGAATTGAGTGTGTTAATCAAAATTAGCCCTCTGCTTTACATCAGTTGACAACAATCGGAGATTGGCATATTCCGTAGACTCGTGTAAAGTTACAACAGCGTCATTTCACTTCTTGTTTCACTTCGTTTGGTCATCACTTTTTGGCCGAGAGCTCAACTTCATATCGACACGACATCGACACGACGATCATTTCCCTAAAGACTGCGTGACAAATTTTGTCACATAACGCTTCCCCGCGTTTATGTGACTGTTTTTGTTTTTGATTGCGTGACACATTTGTGACGCAAATATGTTTCGTTTTCGATAAATTTGACTATTGTCTATCGTCTACCGTCTAGGTTTTAGTACATGCCATGAAAATATTACACCAGAAGCAACTATAAAGCATTCTGATTTGTTATGAGAGCAAACAGTGATTGTTTGTAGAGTAGAAGTACCGTGCAAAACAGCTTGAGTCTTAACTAGCTTACTGTTCCACAAACACTGGAACTAATTCCGGCGAGTTTTAGTGCATGTTATACACACCTGCAGAGTCCGCTGTGAGTCCGCTGGCCAGTATTGTAGTCCTGCTCGGCTGACAGATTCGTTGGAAGGAACCCTGTATAATGGAACAATTAATTCAGTATAACTACAATTGCAAAAGGTATATCTGGCTTTTACGAAGCAGATTTTTAACGGTTATGAAGAAAGTGTGTACCTCTCGTGTTTGCCCTCTGGTTTCCTATCTTTCTTATCTGCGTCAAGAACTTGTTTTCGTCTGAAATAAAAGAGATCACAGTCAACTCGTGTAATCAGCACTGCAAACTGAACACCTCGTCGATCCAGCACGCATATGAAACCCAACAGACGACCTGATATCTAGGGCGTGGTTGGTTCAGCGATTAACGCTTATCCAAGATTGTAGTGAGACTTGGCTTCAACTTCTCTTGCATGCGGCTAGTGCCTTTAATACAGCAAATACCAACATATAAGAACCTGGATTTTACGAATGTGTTAGGCTGAGATTCTCTATTTAGATCCCCTTTACATAAGAACATTTCTACTCCCCTCTGGATGGGATGCTAGTCCATCGCAGGGTTACCCCAACACTTTAAGTTCGCTGGTACTCAATTATACTCCTGGGTGCAGAGAGGCACTGTTAGAGTTAGTGTCTTGCCCAAGAACTCAACACAATGTCCCCGGCCAGGGCTCGAACACGGACCGCTCGATCTTGAAGCAAGAGCACTAACCATGACGCCTCAGTGCCCTCCGCACATTTATGTATAGAACCTGCTTAAGCTAACTTCCAGCTTTCAAAACGCGCGTTTTAACTGAATTTAAATTGACCAGTCAGCAGTCAGAAAGTGGGGAAAACCGTCAACTGTCAACCGTTAACTGTCAAATGCATGGTCATAGGGAGGCAATTAAGACAGGTTTCTTTCTCTCTGAAAACCGCATTAAAAACTCCCGAAAAGAGATCTAATACGACACAAACAATAACAACTGGTTCCCTTTGATAACCGGTTTCAAACCAGTTGAAGAAATTGAGCAATCCTTAAGTACACCGATCTCAGTGAGTAGATATTACACTGACCGTGAGTCTCCTAACATGGTGAGAAGTCTGGATTGAGGAAGCTGGGATGTCGTGATGTGAGCCAAGGTTCCGAACAGTTTCTCAGCATTGACATTGTCTTCAGCTGTCACCTGGAAAAGCAGCCAACGGAAAAAAAACAATCTTTGTAACACCATCCTTCTGGTTTTTGACTGGCGTTCCAAGGAAATATTGTAATAAGCAATTAGATTATGAGCTCCAGATTTCTACCGTGAATCGAGAGCGAATAATTCAATTGTTTTAGCATAAATATACTAGTCGTTCAAAACTTCAACAAAATCTTCTTCACTCCCCCAACTCGAAAACGCCAAGAACAAGAACAAGCACACAACAGCACGCTACTCACTATCTACAAATAGCCAATCAGAGAACAGCATTGGTGATCGAAAATGAACCCCTACTCATTTTTTTTGCGTCCTCGTTTACGACAGCAGCCTAACATAATCAAAACTAACCTCTATATCGTTGATTGTTCTGAGAGAGAAATGAGCCAAACGAAAGAGCACGTAAGGTTTCCACAAAGTGAAGGAGGTTATAGGATTTCCCTCGCTGCTGATACTAAGGTGCTCCAGTCTTCGTAACAGAGACAAACAATTGATTTGCTGTAAACCTCTGATATTCGTCTCTGTGAATACAAGGCCCTGTGGACAGAGGCAGAAAACATAAGAAGCCAAAATTAATATTTCTTGCATCACGCTTTACAGTCCACAAAGGCAGTCGGATGTCTCAATGAGATTTCAACAAGGGGAAGTCGTGCAGCGTTTACAGGTAGGCTGATTCACTGTTTGAGATAAGCACCGCCGCCTCAGGAAAGGTTTTAAAAATAATTCTATCCTATATCATAATCCGTAGCATACTCACCAACAGGGAGGGGAATCGAGCTCTGATCTTGTACAGCTGAGGAACAATTTCATCGAAGTCGATAAATTTGAAGGAGATAGCGCTGACAGCCTGCACGGCCTGGCTACCCCAGTTGCGATCCAGCGCGTCCAAGGAGCCTGGGCCATACAAGTACAACGTGTCATTGTCCAGCTCGGCTAGGTGGCAGATACTCAGAGGGGAGGGCACAGCATCCTTGGTACTAAAACACAATCACAGAGAAGTGTACCATGTAAAGTATAACCTCAGTTTAGCGAGGTCAAATGTCAAGAGCGAATATTAGGGGAAGAACTTGGATACAAGAAAGTTGCGCGTTTCACTAAACACATGTCAATAACGAATATTGAAATGTCCTAAGACTTTGCTACAGAAATCAAGTGATAAAATTTCGTTTGCTTCGTATGCAGTGACTTAAGTTATCTTACTCAGGCACTTAAACATTTTGAAAGGACCACAACACATATGAAGTACTACAACCATTTTATGAGGACACTAGTTGTTCAAAGGATTCAAGGATTCATTCGAACCGGACATTCCCATTATGTACTGGTGACGTAATAAACTTAAGAGATCCGCGAAGTACCGGTATCTAAAACGTATTCTCGTTTAACCAATCACAGACAGCCTGTTGTAGGCTGTTGTTTGAATCTCCGTCTGCAATGCAGACTACTTGTAGGGGCTGGTGAAAGGGAAACGACGAGAGCGCGAGAACGAGGGGATCTGGGAAAGAAGGCCCCAAGCCTCTCGCTATTTTTCACTTATTCTTGGCGCCTTTCAAACTTCAAACCTACACTGCCTACATGTACCTGGAACAAGCTAAAGCAGAGACAACTCAAGGTTCCCTTCAATTTATTTCATCGACAGAGAAGTTTTTTACCTACTAAGGTGTATGTGAAAACTGGCGACCAAAGCATAGGGTCGGTCGCCCAGGTAACTTTATGATTAGACGACGAGTTGTCCCTCTTTCGCTCAGTCCCGGCCGTCGTGCGTGACCAGTCATAGTCTACTGTTTGATCTAAGGCGAGTAGTGACCATGTTCTGATTTCCTATGAGAAGGAGTGAGATTACTTACTCTTTATAGTCAGGAGGTTCATCACTTGTGGTCTGCGGCACTGTTTCCAAGGCGTCCCGAGACACAGTCTTCAGGCTGCAAGACAAAAAGATCAAGTAGCAGATCGAGATGCAAAATATTGACCGCTAAGCTACATAAGCCCGAGAAAGCGTGAAGAATTAACAACATTTCATTGCAACAATAAACACAACAATTGTTACAACGACTCCGATTAAAATATTACGAAAACGAAATGAAACCAAACGTAATCTCTCCTTCGACGACTCTGCGAAACTTCTCTTTTAACAACGAATACTGTTCTCTTTTAATAGCGCGAAAACGAATACTAATTAGTCCGTGCGACGGATAACCACATGTAATTATCCCCAATGGGGTTACAAATACTTTGAACAAATATTCGCCGAAACAACAATACTTACATTTCCTTAGTTCGAGTCACCTCCCATTGCCTCTGTGCATTGTTGATAGCAATGCGACGCTTTTCCTGAAAGAACACAATCACACCATAAGCAACGAAGACAAAGATAGTGGTGCCATAACTCACAGAATCAGAATCGACGGAAAGTTCACTGAAAAACTACCTTGAGAACAGCCAGTTTACTGATTTCTTTCTTTTTCTCTTCTTCTTTTCGGGCCATAACTGAGGCTATTCTTTTCTCTTCTTCCTGATAGACGTAAAACATTACGTCATTATTAGTATGTCTTACTTGACATATCCGTCTATGTCACGTGACATTTTTGGCTGGCCCATTGCCGACAAATCACGTCTGACTAGCGTCTGATTAGCCATCCCTTATGTAACTGAAGCCTGAATTTTTTTCAGGCTTTAATTTCACAACTGCTTACATGTGTAAATTGTGTATATAACTGCGATAATCAATCGTGTCTTCTTATCTCTCTCCGCAGTTCAAATATATGATCTTTCATTATTCTCTTGTATAAACCAATCACATCTCAGAGAAGAAACGTACAACCGGTGCTGAGGGTGGCGGAAAAACGATCGAGCGAGAATCATAAATGATTCTCCAAAAACAGAATCAAATTCAATGACAGGAAAAGGAGTTGATAGTGTAGTGAACAGGAACCATAATATGAAGTTCCGACCTTGTAGTCCACATTATAGGAAGCCGGATATTTCATAATAGGTATCATCCCATTGTTCCATACCCCTGGCAACCCTAAACTACCCCTGAAAGCCCCTGTTACGCAAACGTTTTGCATGTGTCTGTGATATTTGCACAGTACTTACTGATATTCTCTTCATGTCCAACTGCCGCAGGTTTGACAGATTCCTGAGTATGACCTGCTTGTAAGAAGGATCGGTTGCAAAGGGATTTCCATCCAAAGACAGCTCGTTCAGTGAAGAGGAGCTCGACAAGCAAAGAATGTCATCAAAACTGAACAAATAATAGAGAGCAAAAAGAACGTCAATTGCTTGAAGCTTGCGAGGAAGATGTGCTATAGAGCATATTTACTGGAACGACCCAGTCAATGATGATGAAGACACCTAACTTTGATTGAGGCCTTGGATTTTTAACAACTGATCTATATTGGCAACTTCTGAACTTTGATCATTTCATGCAGTCTATCGGATTTCTAAAGCGTCCTTACTTGATGCCGCAAAAGGTATTGCTTGCTTACAGAATATCTCTAATAGACAGACCTTTTGATACAATTAAAACTGAGAAACAATCTCTGTAGATTTGGAAGCAGATCAACTTCTTCCTGTAAAACAACAAAACAACAGAAAACAATGCTTTTCTCCACTAAAAGACATACTCAATTTTTTAGTTGTTATTGAAGTTCTTGATCTTATAGTTTACATGACAATGGACAAACAAAAGCTGAGATTTATGCCAAAACTTCAAAAAGAAAGAACGTAACTTCTACGACAGTCAGCAATAATAAAACTCTTAAAACAACTGTTCTCAAACAAACACCATGTAATTTGATATACAGAAACAAAAATACATACCACAGTGCCAATTTTATTTCTCCTCAAGTTCAGTTCAGCCAAAGCTCTCATTCCACTGACATTACAAACATGAACAATTTCATTACCAGCCAAGTTTAAAACCCGGAGTTCAGTGAGGTGACCAAGATTTTCAATCTTGATTATCTGCAGGAAAGAGAGCAGAAGAAAGAAAGACAGTCGTCTGTCTATCTTTAAAGTCTTTTCTTCTTTTTTTCTTCCAAATTTCTTTTGCCACTTCTTTTATTTTCAGTTCACAGAATTGTTGGATGTTGGTAATGCTTAGTCAGCTCTCAATAAGAAATACATTCTTGGGTTTACGGTGTCTTTGTAATCCATGATTCTTAGACTTGTTAAACATTTTCAGTCTTGTAATAAATTAATCATTAACCATGCAAGCTTGCTCAGGGCTGTACTAAAGAATGTAAGCCCTAGGCCTTTTTCGTATAGACCAGCACATTTCATCTGGTCCCCTAGATACTGTCAATACTCTGGGCCAATGTTCTTCCAGTACAGTCCTTGTGCTTTGGTCAACAGGATACATATTTATCAATTGAGACTGGATCCTGTTCAGGACAACCAGGTTAAGCGGGACAGGGCTAATGCTAACACTACTTACAGTCAAACCAAGTGAAGCATACCATTTGAGATTACATTCATGAATTGGTTATTTGAATATTGAACCGCTAGTTGTTTCAAGAATGCAATAATTAATTGATTATTTGAATATTGAACTCGTAAGTCATTCCAAAAATCATTATTAAATTGATTTTTTTTAACACTAAACCCATAAGCTGTATTCTTGGACCGACTAGTGGGTTCAATTTTTCAATAATCAATTCATTATTGCATTCTAAAATGACTATTGGGTTCAACTTCAAATAATCAATTCATTAATATAATCTTGATTGGTAAGGTTTGACTGTAAAGGAGATATTTGCTAATGTTGAACATCAGTGCCTTTCATGTACAATCATGTACATGTAGGTGTCAATAGTGTTTGAAGAAACATCATGATGCTGACTTAGATGATAGTCTTGATTGAAGCAGATGTAATGATAAAACTGTCACGTCAAAGTACAGAGAATGTGAGCACTCCTTTCAGCAGAATCAATTGAGATTTTCTATGATAATGCATCTAGCTACAAGTATTTTCCTATTAAAAAAGCAAACTCCAGACAGATCAATTTATGTTTTATAACCAAATGTTTGCCGGTACGATTTACTAATATATAGGTAAATGGATTGTTTTATAATAAACATACTTTGTTGCCGTGAAGATCCAACACATCAAGCTTTGTGAGAGACTCTAGGTTACTGATTTTCTTAATCCTGTCATTTAAAAATAAAATAATGAACTGGCATAATGGATAGGTTTACTGGTAGCTGGTCTTTATAATCAAGGGTCTGACATGTTTCTATTCCCACGAATATAAAATGACAAAAAGGCAGCAGGTTGTTTGCATAACTAGGGTTATGTCGAGGGTTTGAATGATAAAGAATTCTACGAAACCCTACATGTAAGTGTTTCGATGAGGTTGTATGACTCTTACTCTATAGCTATCTAAACACGCCTATCAACTAATGCGAGTGCGCGTAGTATCTCAGTCACTTTTAAAATTAAAATTGTTCAAAACAAGGAAGATGCTACCCATGGTATTTCTCAGTTGATTAGGGCAATATTTTGAGAGTGCAAAGAGTTCAAAAGCTCGGTCCTTACAATATAGTTCAAGCAATGTAATATACATGCATATACAAAATTTTATTTACTTGTTTTTCCCCAACATGAGGACTCTTAGAGATCGCAAGGCAGAGAGACCTGAAATCTCTTCAATCTGGTTGTCATAAAAATCCAGGAAGATCAGTCTCTTGAGATTCTCAAGGTGGGAAATCCTACTGATGAGATTGTGCTGAAAGTTTAGCAGCCTTAGGTAGTCTTCACTTTCAAGAATGGGACAAGCCGTCAATCTCCTCCTGCAGTTTGCAAGGAGTAGAAAACAACATGAGAAAAGCCTGTAATACAATGACTGTTTAATAAGCTCAGAGACAAATCTGGGTTCACGTTCCTTTCAAGGAATACTTATAAGACAATATGTTTTGAAGAAATTGCAAAATGTTGTGAGAAGTCATGAATTGTCTCCACAGCATTTAGAGTCTTCACAAACATTCATGAATGTCTCTACAACTCAATGAAAGCACACAGAAAAATGTACCATGTGTGGTTCCAGAAAATATTGATACCCACCCCACAGAGGGGTAGAGGGGTCTGAAAGAGGTAAATTTCTGAAGGGAAGGGGATGCACAAAGAGCCAGGTTTGAAATTCGCAAGTGCTATTGTACTTTTTTAATCAATTGAGATACATGTAACAAAACAAAATTAAACTTTCCATCCATTGAAATAAATGTAAGATTCTTTGTCACGTTGCAGAGATTTCGACACAGTCACTGCATATTTCATTTGATGCTTGAACAAATCCGTCCCATTTCTTAAGGATTGTAGCATTTTTTACAATACCTGCAAGTAGTTTCTTAATGGTAAAGTGTGAAGAGAAACAGGTAGCAATGAAGGTTTTTTTGTAAAGGTAGGTGCTATCAAAATATATATTTAAAACAATGTGAGAGTGCACCTGTCAAGGTTAAGCCTATCGGGGTTTGCCTGCCTCTCCTCAGGAAGTCTGTATACAATAGGTACACCAGGTGTTGTTGGTGACTCAGCAAATATGACCCTATCTCCTAAAAAGACGAAAAATGAGAATTGCTTGAGACCTACTTTAGTATTTCAATTGACTTTAATTTTGACTTCAGCATTGGAGAGTGGGATGAACTCAGCAAGATACAAATATCCAAGGATAGTAGCAATTAAGTTTCCTGTTTTAAAAGAGTGCCATTGACAACATACGGGTGGTGGGAATGTCACTCAAATGTCATGGCAGTGACACAATGGGTATCATTTTGGTTCATTTGTGATGTACATTTCTGGTGCCAAATTTGAAGAACACCACTCTAATACTTCTAGAGATATTCTTGATTCAGTATTTTACTGTTTTAGTGGAACCATAATTATTATTGACATCATCACTCTCCTCACTTGCATAATACAAAAATGTAAATATATCTTAAACGAAACTGTATCCACAAGCCTTCCCACCTGGCAAGAACACTTGTGTTTTATTTCTGGACTGATCTTGTGATCCAGCACTAAATGAGTGCCGTCCCTGCAGACCATCATCATATGCACCTTCCTGGGTCACTTTTGCTTCCTGGCTTGTGGTAGCGGCTACTGCAGATGTAGACTGGTCTGCGACATAAGCCGAGGCTGGATGCAACACCTGACGCTGAACCTTGTGAAGTTCTCGGAAGGATGGGGTGGCAAAATGTTGTTTGTGGTCCTGTGCTGCATCCATACTTGAATGCGAATACTCTGAAAAAAATATAAATTACATTAACCTAATCATATACACTGGCTGTCCAAAAGTGGTAAAAATCTGTTAAGACTGTACTGTGGTTATTAGTAAGTAAGTAAGTTGTAAACTTTATTTGAGAAGTAGGTTGTAGGGATTTGGCAATCGAAGGGCTGATGTGGACCTACTATACACAAAATTTAAAATTGTACAAACACGAAAAACAGTCCAGTTATAATAGCAGAATAAAAGAGAGTAGAAAGAAAGCTCCAACATTTCACAAGGATGACTTTGTTTCTATTAAAATAGATAAAGTCGACAAAACTTCCCCACTTTATCCGAATGTTTTGTTAGGAAAAATAACGCAAGTTGAAAATGACTATGCCAAAATTGTCACTAAGTTCAGGAAAGTAAAAACATTGATTTCAACAAACAGGTTAAATAAGTGTACAGCAACAAACATAATATTTGACTATTCAAAAGACATTACATTTTCCGCTGCATGCAAAATGGCAACAGAACAGTGATGTGATACTACAACCATGGATGAAACAGTCAATAAAATCCCATTGAAAATTGATGCAGTTGTGAGTGTACCACAAAATACTAGTCCAAACAGTAACCCTAACCCTTATCGAAAAGCTAACCCTTACATGAACTAATCCTGGAACAAATGGAAAAACTAACTATTACACTACAACTGATTTTTTTTACAGGTCCCAGGTAAAGGCTGCAACAAATAAGAGCTAACTGCAAGCAAACCAAATGGAAGGCTAACTGCAAGCAGACCAGAGTAAAAGCTAACTGCAAGCAGACTTGTGGCCTGTTATAAAACCTACCCCTTACACTGATCCTAACTTGTTTGGAATTATTAACCTACTTTTAAGAAATTAGCTAGGTTAAAATTTTTTAAACTAGATTGAAAAAAACCTAGGTTAAAAAAATAACCTAAGTTATAAAAAAATTACCCAGAATTTAATTTTAACCTGTAACATATACATTCAAAAAATACTTGATGACTTACGTAAAAAAGAAGGACGTTCAGTGTCTTGAGGAGGTGATATTGTATGACGGTATTTTGCTCCATTGTCAGCCCTAGTGTTTGACGTTGGTCTTGTCAGGGGTCCAGCTTCTCGGCTGTATGGGTTTTGCTTCCACTCAGGATTACCCTAAGTAGTTTTCAAATACAGGAAGAGCATTAAGGCTGGAGTAAAACATTTACCCATACAACTTACACAGCAAGAATCTTTACGCATTACTGTGCCTTTCGAACAAACTTTGCTCAGTGAGTGGTTTAATTTCTCACTGCCTTTAATCACCTTAGCAAATCTCTCAAGAAACAGACGGGATGACTCTTAACAGCTGCGAAGGAGACTATGCACTACTCTTCTCCATTATTTTTTTGCACAGCGTTATTCGTGCTGCACTTCAGCTAGCTGAATGCCTAGAAGGGCTCTAAGGAATTTATCAGCAATTTCATACATTACTGCCATTGCCTTCAGCAATGCCTTCAATCATCTTAGCGAATCTCTCAAGAAACAGACGGGATGACTCTTAACAGCTGTGACGGAGACTATGCACCACTCTTCTCCATTATTTTATTTTTTGCACAGCATTATTCGTGCTGCACCCCAACTAGCTGAAGGGCTATAAGGAATTTATCAGCAATTTCATACATGATACAAATATCGGTATGTAATAAAATCTTTCTGTCATAATTAATGGCCTCATGCAAGCACTATGTGCAAACAACAATAATACAGTCATGTATTTCCTTTGTTGTCTGGCTATGAATGTCACATTGGTCACTGTACCACCAAAATAGCATTAATATAAAGGTCTATAATCTCGTGAAGAATGCAAATTATTATCAGTTGTAACAAGCAGAAGCCCTTTCGGGCCTCTCTGATTTTTCTCAAAGAGAGAAGGCAGATGTATACGAGCTAGTCGGAAATTCTGACAGGAAATGTAAGGCCTAGCTAGACTAAGGTTCATCATAATTTGCATATCACATTCCAAGATGTAAATGTACATCTGTACATTTAGGAAGCTGATTTGTTGTTCTATCAGTCACAGCGTCTTTAATAGCATATTGGCGTTTAACCTCTCACATAATGCAGCCTAGTTAAGTTACGGAATTTATACAAACCTGTTTTCCGAGAGGTCTTTCGATCACTGGAGTTGCTTGGGCTTGTAAGCTATATTGTAAACCAAAATTGGCGCCCTGAACAAACAGAATAAATAAATAATAAATAAAGAATAAAGCGTGCTTAGAATGACAAAAAATCAAAGAATTACAGAGATCAACATCACCCCAACAGGTCAGTGACAGTAATATAAAACGGAACTCACATCCCTAGCAACCACTCGTCCTGTTTTAGCCGCTCTACTGGGATGATGGTACATGTCTCCTGAGAAAACTTGACCAGTTTTCCAACACAACCGGATCAATGAAGATGTTAATCATATTCCCTAGCCATAAAAAAGAGCTTTTTGATTCCCCTCTACTAACTATGTTGACAGTAAACCTTTCAACGAAACGTGTCCGCCATTTTGAATTGTACCGCGATTAACCGCTGGCCGTTAGATTCGAGTCGGTGTCATTGGGGCCGGGGAAGAGGGAAGAGGGACGAGTCAACATCCTAAAACTTTATGTCTGGTTTCTTCTGCCACAGGTAGTTTACATGATGCTAGCATTTTTCTTAGCGCTAGCGCTAGGTACGACCAACACACTGTTGCAAGTAAATGCGAATGCATGCCACGGGAGATCGGGAAAGAACGGGATGGGCGCGTTAGCTCGAGGTCATCAGCAAAAAGGCCTCTTGACAAACCAGAATCCAAATGATACCTTTCTCAATATAGGAACGTAATGCTACTCAAATTCGAGCTTATCTTACGCCACCAGGCTTATAGAAACTGCAAATGTCATTAGTTTGCAAATACTCCAGGCCGGTTTGATAGTTAAAGGCGTATGTATTCGTCCTACTACGGTCCATTTTAGGCACATTACAATGTGTGTAGCTTCAATGAAACCTGAAGTTGAAGTAAAGATTAAGACTTATCATTCGACCTTTCGAGGATCTTAAATCTTGTAGTATATGGTGAAGTTTCCCAGATAACACATAACTGAGTGAAGAAAGGTATTAAAAAATTTATTAAACCCTTTATGTCTTCGACTTGAAACTAAACCTCTAACTGCTTTTTCTTTACACGTTCTTTCTATTGAAGAAACAGGACTCCCAAGATCAGACAATCGTCGAGCAAACTCTCCCCTACAAATTATTTGAAGTATCTGGAGAAACCATCAGCGTGGACTATCAGAAAAGGCAACACTGTTGCTTCAATAGGTCGACATCTTAACAAGAAAACGAAGATTTTTCCGCTTACCTGAGCTAGAAAGAAAAAGATGCTTTTTTATATGCAGGACTGCGCATGATAATAATATGAAAATTATGCATGACAAGGGCTGGACAATGCAGCTCTAAGGAATGTTCGGAGTACCTCCGTGAACCATCGGTAGCTGTTATCAGTCTTCGTTTCTCTTCGGCATTGCTCTAGTTATTCCAAGTGTTTTAAAACTTCAAAAGATGTGAATCAGTCAATCAAAACTGAAGGGATTTTTTTCAAGTGAATCTGAGGCAATGCTCATCAACTTGCGCGCGCGCGAGCAATTTATCCGAAAGACGTCAATGGTTAATAACCTTTGCGTCACAATCAAGCGATCATAAACAATTTTTCTTTTGAGTTGAGATTAGCACTAAGATGGGGAGCTGTAATTCAATGACTTGTTCAAGTGGCAAAATCGAGAAAGAAGGAAAAATGGCGAAAAAGGAGGAAACTGAAAAAAACAGAAGAGACTCCTGTGGTTGAAATTCATATTAACTGTCCGGCACCAAAAGCGGATTCACGAAAATCTCAGGTAGAGTTAAAGCAAGACACCAAAATTGTCGAGACGAGATCTTCTAGCGTTGAAGTTCTTGATATCGAGTCCAGCGAGAATTCGTTACCAGATGCATCGTTGGTTTTGCCGGAAGACGACTGTGATATCGGCCATCCACAAGATCTTGAAGAAGATTTCAGTTTGGAAGTACGGGGAAAATCGGCTTCCCAGAAATGTGGCAGTAACTGGACTGGCGCAGCAAAATGACTTCCAACATTGTGCATTAGCACCAGTGGAAACCCCCGCTAGCTGTAGTTCATGGAACGAGAACCAATTGCCACGACAGGGAAACGGTAATAGTGAATTTAGCACCTGGGCGAGGGAGCCTTCTGGGTCCTCTGGAATCCAGAGGGCACCAAAAATTTCATTGCCGCTACCGCCCCCTTCGCTATGGCAACAAGTGTATTCCAAGACACTTAAGAAAAGAGAGCGACTGGTCGACGAAAAACTGCAGAGAAAAATGCAGGGCCGTCCGAAAAAGAAAGTTGCGAGCCTAGAGGAAGCCATGCACGCCAAAAGTATACCGGTCATTAAGAAGGTAAAAATGTCAATGAAAGTAAAGGCGGACCAACATCCCAACAGCGGTCCTGTGGCTCTACCACCCAACGAAGCAAATGCAAGAATGTTTGGAGTAGACGCGGAAGACTGTCATGAGAGCAGCTCTGATGACAGTTTCAGCGGCGCGAGTTCCAGGATGACCTCTCCCGCGTCACACCACTGTTCAATCACTTCGGATAAAGATCTTAGGGAAGAATCTTCAAAAAATGCAAGTAATGGACAGAAGGACAGGAGGAAGTCTCGCAAATGGTTTAGATTAACGCATAACAAGGTCGCTCTTCTCTAGGTAGAGGACGAAAACTGAGACTTCATGTCCTGGAACCAAGCGGTTTGGGGGCGAATGAAGAGAGATGGACACGCGAGAGGCGACAGGAAACTCGCGTGCAAGCCTCGTGCTTCGCGCTTAGGGCAAAGGTTCTCGCGTGTCCAGTAGATGTATGCCCTCATTCCAGGCGGTTAACCTCCGGACTGTCAGACTCTTTGTAAACATGGCGCTTCAATAACCAGAACACGAGGTGATAACTATCGCGTGTGCGTAAAAAAGATCTTATTTTCATTACACAAGGATCACAGACAATACAATTTCATTTTTCTTCGTATCTGAGAGCTTTTTCAGCATAGGACAGAAAAGCCATTACGTTTTGTAGATGTGTGTGTAGCTTCAGTGAAACTTGATTCAAAGTTGAAGTGTTAAGTTTAAGATTTTTGACTCGACTTTTCGAGGATCTTTCATGGAACAGTTTCCCAAATTGTAAATAATTGAGAAAGGTATTAAAAGATATCCTTTTTTTTTAATCCTTTTTGTCCCCGACATAAACTTGATGTTGAATATACTAAGACTTGCTAAAACCGCTAACCGCTTTTTCCATACGTACGTTCTTTCTATTGAAGAACCAGGACTCCCAAGTTCAGTTAAACGTCGAGCAAAACTCTCCACTACAAGTTATTTGAAGTATCTGGAGATACCGACGTCAGCAGCACTCTGAAAATTGCCATGTCAGAGCATGCGCATTGTTACTTAACAACCTTGGACGGGTTCAGTGAATACGAATACATATTTCCTTGACTGCTACCTGCCGTTTCTAGCGATCGCTACGGTTACAGATCTCGGAACCAGTATTTATCGGCAAGTAGATCGCTGAGAGTTTGACCAGCGACTTGAATGACTGTTCTTTGATTTCATTTTCGCGTCTTCTACGTGTTTATTATTACTTAATTATTGTTCTTATTTTCTGTTCAAAACACTACATGCATTGCAAAATGCTTTAGGATTAACAGCGATTTAATCTATCCAAATATATCCCTCGCAAGTTGTGACAACTGTAGTTTTAAGAAACAAAACTTTACTTTTTTGTAATTTCACCTTCTTTTTTTACTTTCGCAAAATAATTACTACCAGTGACAAACGCAAAACAGACTAAAAAAAGAAAAGTCTTTCCTAAGATCAATGGAAGTGTAACTGAATGAACCAATCTTACAAGGTAACCAAATGGATCAAACTGGGTCTGGTTTTACATGCACTTAACGCGTTTCCATGCAGCGTGCGTTGATGCTTCAGTAAGGCTCTTTAACCTCGTGTAACACTTACCACAAACAAAACACATATGCGGTCTTTCACCGGTGTGTAGGCATATGAGTTATCTCATGCTTGAAAGTGTTCCACAAATCCTAAATTCATATGTTTCACCAGAACCGCGCACAGCACTAAGGTGCACTATGACATCTTCATTGCGAGAATAACGTCTATTACAGTGCATACATCCGTGGGTTCTTTCCCTAGTTTGGGTCCGCTCAGGTCTTCTAAAGTGTGAGTTAGGTATAAATAGCTTATCACAGCAACCACATTTATAGATCCCTGCCCTCTTTTGCAGCTTTCTCCGCTTTTCGCATTTCAACTGTGGACCATTTTGTATTTAAAAAGGGACGAACTGAGTCAAAAACGCTTTTCACATTTGATCGCATTTATGAGGCTTCTCACCTGTGTGAATACGCTGATGTATATGAAAAACTGGTGCAGGCTCTCGGTAAGTGGGACGATCGCTGGAAAACGCGCGCGACGAGCGGGATCAGCGACGAGCAGATTCTCGGTCAGTGGGGTCGATCGCCGGAAAAATCGGGCGTGCGACGAGCGGGATCAGCGACGAGAAGGATACGGGAAAGAAAAGGAGATAAGGTCGACTGATTACACAGATGAAGTATTGTATGAATAGCTTCCAAGGAAGACTTCACCCTAATAACATCAACGGGGATTGTGGAATTGAAATTCCGGAAGCATGGATGCCCACGATCAAAATACACAACAAGAGAACGGTACAACAGCGCACCGCTGAGAAAACAACTGCTCGCCGGAACAATGGGAGGATCGAAATGCATCAATCACAGCCGACCTTTGTGTTTTAAATGATGACGTGCAGTCAGTCGACCTCATCGCCTGAAGAAGACGCAAGAAGAACTGCCTCAAGCCCTCATCAGTATCTAATGCGCCTAAAGATTCGTGAGAATTTTTTTCTTTTTTTTTTCTCTTAGGTTTTAGACTTTTTACACGCTTGCGTTCATCTCGCATTTCTAGGCATGTATATGAAAATGAAAAAATCTACTTGCATTAATCAACTCCGAATTGCTAAAATAAATTCACTGAATCGAGAGTTCGAAGCCCTGTTCAACTGAGACTGGCCAATTAAAGTGAAACCGTTTTTCGTTGGACCAGTTTGACGCGTTATACGTTACAGCGTTTAAACGCTTGGCATCCAAAACCCGGTCTGATTCACATCCCTAAAGCCCAAAATACTTACAATACGATATAGAACGTGGAAGTAGCTCCAAAGCTGCTATTTTCTTTTTATGCCGGCTTCATGGAGCGAACTGTAGCTTAACTCACGTGACGGGTGATAGAATTTGCGTTTTTTTCTCGTCGGCGTTTTCATAACACCTTGAGAATGCAGCACAACTATCATTTTCACTGAACTATGATTTCCACTAATGTTGTTTATATTTTGTAGGCGTGAATTTACTTAAGCTATGTTTCAGATAAGAGTCCGAAACTGATGTCCAAGATGAGATAAACAGTGTCTGAAAATTAGACGCCCGCAATAAAACGGCCGAATGTTTTTTTGCAAGTTATTGTACTTTAGAGAACGCCGTTAACTGGAGCGGCGAATATTTTAAGCACAGCACTTTAATGGAATTAAGTTCAATACATACGGTCTCTAGCGTTACTAGGATTACTAGAACAAATAAGATCACTCAAAACATCCCATGTATTATCTTTTTTATTGACTACAATACCAAATCCTGCATGATACATTAGTATATATAATGTGAAGAAAACCTGATTGAGCCCGATTGCGGAGTCGATATCGTCCTATTTGTTGTCATGGAAACAGTGAAGCATTTCTTCGAGGACTTAATGCCCAAGCGTAGGCTTTGGCTGGAAAGCAAAGCACCTCTTGATGCGAACGAAGCAGCAAAGTTCACCGTAACAGGTAGGGCTAGCTTGCCTGCACAAATAAAGCAGGCCTAAACAGGCTTTCTGTAAGAAGAACAAACACAGGTTTAAGGAAGTAATTTAACCCTGGTTGTGAGGTGAAAAATGCACGACCTTAAACTGTGGTTATCATTACGTTATCGTTACGTTGTCGTTACGTTGCGTAATTTGCTTACCTGTAAAGTTGTCAGTGTAGGAAGAGGGGTAGGGTGGTTGTTCTTAAGGCACAAGAAGAGGTTATCGATGCACGCTAGCTTTTTACAGGGATCTCTGCGAGCCAACTTCCAGCATATCTTTGCTTTCCAAATGCAAGGTTTCTGTGAAAATAGAATGTTTTCATTTAGGTAGACAGAATAAAAGAGTTCCTAATTTATAGGAAGAATAATGACTGATTTCAGAAGTTATCATTTGTCTGCCAGTTCCGTGCTGTTGAATCGTTCTTTCATTGTTTCTGTGTTTTTGTTAGCTGGAGAACGAGTACTGTTCTCGCCACTGCGACATTTCTTGAACCAATCTCAAAATTATACAATTAAGTATGCGGACGGTCTAAAGGAATAAGATTTATCTAAGTTCAAAATAGTGTCCACCAGTTTCCGACGTGTCTGCGGCTAATCGGCGAGGAGAAGAAAGTGTCAGAGAATGGTGCAGAATCACTGCTTAGAACTACAGAACGTAGCATTGTTAATACACTATATTGCTAGCCGAGGTTGGAGAAGACTACTTGTTATTACGAGAAGAGATGAAAAAGAGCAAAAATCATATCAGATAATTTTCGACCTACCGCCCACGAAGGTGGTTTTGGTTTATCGGAGGCAATCAAATCTTGAGTATCTTCTGGGAACCCCTGGTCTCTGAGAAGCTGGGCCATGTGGTCGCTGTGTTGCTCGTCCAAGAAATCAAACACCTCCTTGTGGAACTCCATGTCATTAGCACAGACACAGGCTGCGAAGGCGCTGATGAGAAGAAGAGCTGCGAGAGTCTTCATTTTGGCTTCAAGCGATGTGTGCAGTGAACACTGTACGTTTGCGACAAGGAATGCCCCTTATATATAATTGGAAAGTCCGCCCTTACCTAATTTTGCGACGTAGTAGAAAACAAAACGTTGTGCGAAATTAAAATGTTATTTGACAGCTTTGCTGGTCTCGTGTCAACTTAACTTAAGTGAGTAGCAAAGTACAAAAGGGTCCCATTTACACAGATGTGAACAAATACAACGAGAAAAACACTTTGGCTCTAGAAATAGGATAACAAAAAAGCCTGTCGAAGTTTAAGTATTTATTTATGTTTCCGCCTTGAGATTCCGTTATGCTTTTTACTATCAAAGACTTAGTTAATATAAAACTGAAGATTGGTCTTGTGCAAAGTGACAGCTGTGTTGCCATTTTACACAAAAGAGAGAGAGCAAACATTTGCCGAAACTGGATGACTAACTAATGTAAGTTTTAATCACTTGGAGACCTTTGAAGTATGTTATCAACTTGAGTTTGATAAGAAATATGCGGGATAGTAAGTGTTAAGCTGAAGGAAATTAACTTACGAATTTGTCTCGGCTACCCATCCTCAGCGACAAAGACTATTTTCTTTACTTTACACCAAAAATGAAATTAAAAACACCAAAAAACAACTCAATTTTTCCTGGTTTTGGCACTCTGGAAAATTTTTTCTGTCTATTTCCTAATAGTTTTCAATCCATCCCTCACCAGCTGGCCATTTTTTTCTACGTGGCAAGTTTTTTTTCTGTAATAATATGGCCCTCAAGAAATTTGATGAAATTCTCAACTCAATTATACGCTGATTTTCCCAACAGCTACACACGAGTTCTTTCTCGATAAGGTTGGAGGAAAAGGAATCAATGTCGACAGCAACAAATTTCTCCAGCTTTCTTAAGCCTACTCAGTAAGATCGGAACACTGAAAAGGCAAAAAAGCAAAACAACACTGCTCTGTTAAACGCTATTCTTCTATGGATTAATTTTGCTTAAGTTTGAGTTCTAAAATTTTACATTATCTCGTTTGGCTTAGCGGCTTTTCCCAAACTCATTTGTCTTGTTATACCTTAACTTGTGAAATTTCAGCGATATGTTATTTGTTCAGCTAAATAATGGTTACACTCAACTTTTCCCGAAGACTTTTATGTTTGGACTTTTAACTGCCTCGCTCTTTGTTTTTGAGAGAGTCTTTTGTTCCCTACAAAGTGCCTTTGTGTTCTCAAAATATTTATCATGGCTTTTGAAACACACAGAAATATTTTTAAAAGCGGTTGTAAAAAGAAGAGAACGCGGGGACTGCGTTATACATTTAACAGATTAACAAACAAGGAGGCGTTGTATTTAGTTTGCTTAACATGCTACGTTGAACAAAGTAAATAGTACTTGTGGTATGTTAATAGACAGAGGGCCCTAGTAAAACTTAATTATAGCCCGGGAGCGGGGTATGATTCTTGTTACATTTCTTATGCTAGCTTACACATTGGTCCAAACCTTTTCATCTTTTCGTTGTATTTCAATTACCATAAACAGATGCTGACGAAATATTTCTGTGACTTTTTCCCGCTCGTTTACCGCAACAAAAAAAAATGCATTTTGACGTTTCCCTAATATACGGTATTTCAGCCAAGTTACGTTTTTTGGACGTTACCAAAAATTAGATATCATTAAAAAAAAATTAAAACTTGGCCTTTCTAAAAGCATAAAAACTATGATCACTATTTATTAGCTTAGTTTGAAATACGTTCAGATATTTGACAGACCGAGCAAACAAAACTAAAAAATTTCATTTTTTGCGAAGCCGTTGTTCGTTTAGACAGGATTCTTTGTTACCCTAAGTACACGTAACTTGACTTTCAAAAACTTTAACTAACACGCGAAAAGAGTGGGAAATTAAAACCTTGACTAGCTGTGAAATATTTTCTTATAATAACCCTCTATTCCATTGTGACTATTTCGCGTTTAAGAGATATCTTTCTTCACGGTTTTAATTGTCTTGGGTCCTTTAATTTTCTCACGCTAGCTTTTGACTTAAAAAGATAGCACCTCACTTTTTTGTTTCCGGGGACGTTCTCAGTGTCTTGGGTGGTGGGATCGCAGTTATCAATTAACTTTTCGGCGATTTTTTAGCAATCAGTTCAAATTTCATCCCATTTTTCAGCTATCAGTAAGTTTGCAGTTCTCAGGTGTCAAACATCAGTTCAAAACACATCATTTCTCAGTTGACATTGAGTTATGTTGAAATTCGCAGATCAGTTTCCTTGCAAAGTTGCAGCTGTGTTTAGTTGGCCACAAGACCAAGAGAGTGAACAAATATTTGTTGCAAATGCTTTAGTGAGTTGTCCAATTATGTTCTTCTTAGGAGATTAGAAACTTCAAAAAGAAAAACCATTGAACTCGAAATGTAAATTTTTACCTTTGCAACTTCACTGTGATAATAAATTATGGAAGATACGAAGTGTTACAGGACTGCCAGTATTTTTTAGCTACGCCTTAGAAATTGGAACTGCAGTCTCAGTTGTACAACACATTAATTTTTAAGAATAAAATCAGATACATTTGACCCCTTTCTTGAAAGGTTTACAGTAAGTCAGACCAAAAAACTGATTCTTCATAACAAACTCCTTGCCGAGGAATGTCCGATACAAGATCTCAGGAACGGACATCCCTTTTGTGTAAACTTTTGTAGAGTCAACATCACACAGCGTGCCGCTGATTTTTAGTTTTATTAAAAATAATGTTACAAGTCGTAGTTATTTCAAGACTTCAGACAAGGAAACATGCCTTACTTACGGTAAAAACGATCATAGCCTACGTTCAATTTAATAACAAAAGGATCAAAATCCATATTTTCTACTGGCTACATTTTAAACCGGCGGCCTGTCTTTTTAAACTCTTTAGTTGTTTGAGGGAGCCAACCCCCTCTCTCTTTTTTTTAAATATTACAGACATCTCTAATAATGTAAATAGGTCGACATTTCTCGAGACACTTTACTCTACACCCTTTCAGTTGCAATGTAAGTTGTTATGCCTTGATTACAATAACCAAGTATCGTAGCGGTTTGCGGTGTCCAAAATAAGCAGTGTTTCAAAGCCGCTTGTGGCAGACCAGATTTGTAGATAGCTCATAAGAAGGAACAAAGCCTATCTCCCTCCCTCCTTCTAGGAAGCCTTTTAAGCTTAATCCACTCGTGAGAACTTGGCAGTCGAGGTTCAAACCATTACGCCGTGACTCATCAGCCTAATGTTTCACTGCAGTACACTGAACATTAACCTGTGTGGTGTATTTCCGGTTGCCCCTACCTGGTATAAGCGAGTTCGTGAAAAAAAAATGAGTAAAACGCGTTTGTTCGTAGGCATAGCCAAAGAACGGAAGACAATGTAGACTGTATGTCACTTGCATAATTGATCGTGAATTTTAAGAAGAAGGTAATTTAACGATCGTGGGTAAATTTAGAACGATGACGTGTCGAACTTTGCCCTTCAACAGAGTGCTGTAATATTGATTAAATAAGGATTAAAAACACTCCAACAAAAAGTCTCACTTTTTTAAAATTTGATAGCTCATTGATGTTTTATAATCACAACATCTTTGAAAACGTTCCAGTGAAGAGTAACATACTTCTCCTTGTAGTTAAAATTCAAGTTGGATAAGAAGTTTTCATCTCCCTGTTTTAGTAAAAAGGTTTTTGCAAGAAGGCTTAAAAGTCGCCCCAACTAAAGCTTTCGCTGTAGTTTTTACAGCTTTCTACAATTACGGCATGCAAATTTTTTTTAATTTGACATAGATTTCTGAATTTTGAGGCCATTAGATTACACCTTAACGGTCGCTAGTCCAAATCTCTATCAGAAAGTACAAGTCAAGAACGCAAAGTTTTCTTCAAAGAGGTTCGGTTTTAAAAACATGAAAAAAACTTTCTCTTTTTATTTCAAGAACAGGATGGAAAGTAGTATTCGGCACGAAAAAAAATTCTATTTCGGAGGCATGATTTGTGAAATACGTCTTTACCCTGATCAAGAAACGTTAATTACACGAGCCAAAAAGCAATTTTCGCAGAAAGTTATGTTAACAAAATGTGGAATGTTAAGTGGGACATAACATATTGACATTGCCGTTTAAACACTTCAAAAGAGTCATATATATGGATAAACATGCTTAAAGTGGGAAAACTAGTTTTAAAGCTGATTAAATACTTCTTGGGTGCTTTTGTCTTCGGCTAGAGTCACGAGGCAAGCTTAACAAGTGCCCGGCGCAGCCCGTGCTCTATATAAACGAGCGCGCGTATTTCTTTTCGCATCGTGTTTTCCACAAAGGCACAGATAAGAGGCGTCAACATGAAGACAATACTAGCTTTGCTGTTTGTCGCTGCAGTGGCCGTGTACACTCAGGCCGAAGAGTTGGAATACCATCCCCAAGCCATCATGCATTATCTTGAGATGGAAGATCGCGAAATGGCAAACAAGGTTCGCACTGCCCTCAAAATGCCCGTGAACGACGCGGATCCTGAGCCGGGATTACCCACCAAAATTCCACATAAATTCGTAAGTAGTCGTAAATTTTAACTAGACAATATAATTTTAACAAATAGTAGAACTAGCTAGCTTTCACCCTTGTCGTCGCCTAAAATATTTGTCCTTCGGAATGCCACCCAAAGTCGAAAGCATTCAAATGACATTTTCTTAAAATAAACGAATTTTTTGGGTTCTTTTTTGAGTTTTCTGATAAGGCTAAAACATGATGTAAAAAGTAAAAAAACCTGACAAAACGAAACTTTTGATATGATCTTTGTGTGAGACAAGAAAATCCAAAGTATGTAAAGTTTTCACTGTGTCAAATTTCGATTCTGTTTTCTTTCATTTTACTTCTTAAACGGGACACTTTGTCATGGTTTAAAATGTTTCATTTCCAGTGCTATTCTCAGGTTCTGGTCCCTTTGTTTTTGTTTTTCCTCGTATTAGAATTAATATTTAACCGTAAAAAAATTTCTAGGATCGAAGCTAGCAAAGACTAAATAAGACTATTGCTAAATACTGAAGGGTTTGTTTCTAAATTTTTCAACAGAAAATCTGCATAATACTGGCGATCAAATGTCACAAGAGAGCTAAAGACGATGCCTGTAGGCATCTACATTGCATAAAAAAAACTGGCAAGTGTTTAAAGAGAGCTGGTCTGACGATCGAACACCTACCCGAGAATATGGTAAGCAGTGTTCCATACATAATTCTAGCTGGGCTGTTATCCAGGAGCTTGTGTCTCTGAGATAATAAGAGTTCTGCCGGCGGGGACTTGTGAAAACAAGACAAGCCGGACAGATCTGGGGTGGGGAGAGGCCAGACGAGAGATAGCCCTATGCTCCCAGCCCTAGTCCCTAGTCCGTTCGGACAGCATTAGGCAAATAAGATGACATCCATTTTTCATATATATACGGAAATCATTATCTTCCACAATTAAGAGTTTATCTGTAACGTTTGTGTATGTTTTGTCAGTATGCGACAAAATTTCAGTGTTCGTATTGGATAGATAGATCGATAGATAGATAGATAGTTTATCATAAAGTAGTACATTGCAGCCAGGAAGCTGAATTGAGCCTTTTCAAAACAAAGGAAAAATAAACAATAAAAGTATATCCAATATTTTTACTTACTAATGCTAAAAGTCTAAATCTAAAATTCTACACGTATGATTTGGAAGAGTGATAATTGATAAAACGCTTCCTTAGTGCGTTTGTTCTAGCAGGATCATGGGCCGTCGTAGTTGGTTTTTGTTATAAGATACAATTTGCACGCCCTTCTAACATTATAATTTTTGATGGCAATAGGCGACAAGAGTTTGTGCAGTCATCTTGCATAACGTCTTTGAACAAAGAGGCGCATATATCATCGTGATGTTTCTCTACGCTTTAAGAAGCTTCCATGAAAGGCCATTTTTGTTTTGATATAACCTATGGGGATTTTCCCGGGCACCATTAAAGAGATGTTTGAGTGTAACATTTTCTAAAACGCCACAATAGTTAACATTAGTATATAGCACACAAGTGAATAGTGCTTTTCGCGCGCGCTGATTGGCTTCGCGGCTTGGTAAATATCCACCAATATTCACCTCCACTTCGGTGAATAATTGTTAAAAATTGGAACACTATTCCTGTTCAATTTAGCAAAGAGCAGAATCGTCCCGTTTTAATATTTTTTTTCTTTTTCTTTCCTTTTTTTTGCTATCTCATTTTAGAGAAAATGCCTGCCGATCATCCCTTGTTGTTTGTTGGGTAGCGAGTCGTGTGAGGAGAAGCTGTGTTGCTTCGTGAGGTATGGCGAATGCTTGAAAAAACTCGGAGACAAGCAAGACGGGAAGTAACTAACTCTACTGACCGTGAACCTGGAAAGAACAACGTCATAAAAAGCCTGCTAGATAACCGACAGTAGATTTGTATCGATATCAAGTTGTCATGAGTAAACAAATGTTGCATTAAAAGAGCCTGATTGTTATAAACCAGTGTTTCGCGTTGATTTTACTGCAATACTGATTTACCGCCATAACGTAGAAATTAAAGGCCTCGGTTACCTTTCAACTGAATTTGTTTCAGCGAAGTACGAAGAAATGCGTACGTAATAAATGGACCACGTTAAAATCAAATAACGCACACATTGATATATTTTTCAGAGCCCTCCGCTCTCCCATTATTGAGGTATAAAATATTGATATAAAAGTTTTTTCCGATTATTATCAGTTCACAGAAGAAAAATCTTTTCAGTTCCTAATGTATAATAAGTGCTAATATAAAAGGTACTCTCATTGGTTTAAATAGCGACCTTTATGAAAGCAAAATGCCGCAGAACTAACAAGCCTGACGATCGAATTTGCGCCGTCCACGGCTCTTTTTTGTACGAGTGGAGTTTGAAACAAATTTCTTTAGAAACGTGAAACTTTAGTATAGAACAGGTTAAAAATGGCTTTGGCGTGCTATGTTTTGTTAAAAAGCACTCAAGGAAGTGACAACAGACTGAGCCCTTTCTTGCTTTGGTAACTTAACATAAGACTTGAACCATGGTCAAGTCGTTTATATTTGTTAAATGAGACCAAACATCGTCTTCACTTTATTAACTGAGGTACATTTCCTTTATTTGCCACGAAGAAATAACGTTAATAAAACTCGTATCACAATCGAGTGAATCAATGATAAGGGCGAGCTTACCACCCGGGCCCAGTCTGTTTTCAACACGAGGTTACTCCAAAAAGGGTCTCAGACATCCCGTGTCAAAATATTTTTTTACTAACCTCAGCATAGTTTTTCAAAAAGAATGGTTTGGTTTATAGTTTTTATAATCTGTCGATGTGGAACGCCCTACCAAAGATCTTCAGCAAATAATTTACATTTAAGGGAAAAGAAAAAGAGTTAGTGGCTTCAAACTACTAACCTAACTGCATCTTTCACTTGACGTTAGCGGAACTAGTAGCTTCACCCCTAAGGTATTCAAGTTCAAGTTTACACAAATCACATCTTCTCTAAAACTGAAGAGCGGGAATCGAAAAAGCTGAAATCATTTCTATATAACCTCTACATTGAAATAGCTTCCTTACAGAAACCATAAATTAATTTTCACATGGAGACAAGAACGAAAATATGTACAATTTTTTTCAGAAACTGAAGATTCTTTTTTTTTCCTTTTTTCTGAGTTCCATGACATTTTCATGCGATCGAATGTGCTTTTTTAGCACTTTCAAACCGATATATATTTTTCTACATACTGCACAAGAATGTGGTGTTATGAATGTGTGTAAACTTATGTGCTATTCCATCTTACTGTAACCGCAAAAAAAAACTAGCCATATAAGCACACAAATGTTAGCTATGGACAGAATTGCAGTGTGATGTAAGATCATCGAGGTCGCTGCGAGAGAAAATGTATTTTCCACTGGTATGAAGTTGATACAGTTCGTTAGCAGTTTATTTTTCGTGTTTTGTTTTGTTTTGTTGGAGTACGCCGTTAGGGCGTGTCTCCAGGGATTATGAGATTTTTTGGTGTTTAGTATTTAAGATTTCAAAGAGTTGCTGGATTCCTCGCTTGCGTTCTCCACATGGCGTTTATTTTATTGTATTTCGATGGGTGAGAAGACTCCTGGGAGTCTTACTGTAGAGAGTGGTTCGGCGCCTTCCATCGCCCAAGCCGACGTTGTATCTCAAAACTCTTCTTCGAAGTCGTAGTTGGTCGATGAGGTTTTTTCGCTTTTTAAAGGCTATCTGGCCTTGCAGTTAGAAGAGAAAGGGAAGCAGTTTGAACGAGGTGCGAAGTCCGATAAAGAAGCCGTGGACATTAAGTATAAAGGCAACCAAAAGCAGTTCGAGGTGAATTTTTGGTTGGACAATATATTGGCACAAATCGATGAGAGTACTGATATTCACAAGTTGGTTGCAGAACCGGAAAACGGATCTTCAAAAAGCGTCAGAAGTTGATCAAATCGCTGACAAGAACAAAGATGGTTGGCTTGTTGTCCAAGAGTATGAGTCTGACGATTTAGCCTCAGACTGTGAAGATGAGAAGAAGATTCGCAGAGCCAATGCTGCCGCTGAGAAGAAGCGAAAAGAAGCAAAGAGTAAATTTAAGTCTTCTAGTGATTTGCAGCTTTTTCGCGGTAAGGCCACTAGGACAATAACATGACTTTTGAAGGGCATATTGCTTATTTGCGGCCCGAGTAGCATCATTTGCGCCCGAGCGTAGC
>OMLO01000154.1_pt1 | contig 35840 bp, 20 predicted proteins | sample 1674811 | NCBI WGS metagenome assembly OMLO01 (sample SAMN06265003, study PRJEB25207) | coral metagenome | isolation source: Coral host | place: Mexico:La Bocana,Puerto Morelos, Mexico | collected 2008-11-13
TAGGAGAACCAAAAAATCTTTAGGGAGGGTAGGAAAGGCAATTGTCCCCAGGTGCCTTTTTTCGGGCGGTTACGGGCGGCACAGGAAAATAGAGCAGTTTTTCGCACGGGCGGTTACAGGCGGCACAGGCGTCAATGGGTTAACAATAGGCAATTGAAGTCCCTCGAAGTTTAGGCAGCTGTACTTACAGTTTTTTAAAGCTCTTGCAAGAGCAAAGTGAGATTCTAGTCTTGTGAGAGGGTGGTATGTGTACAGTATCGGTCAAATGTCAAATGTAAGTTGACAGTCACTCGAAACTTAAACGACTTGACTTGATCCTCAATCCTTGAAACTCAAAAACTTTGAGGATTGAGGCTCGAGTTGAGTTGCAAGACGTTGAGGCCAGTCAGGATTTTATTGAGACCATTTGAGAATTTATTGAGTAAAGTTTAGAGACTTTTGAGTGGAAATAAACAAAGGACTTTTCACGCAATTAACTTTTGAAAGTATGAATCTCAAGGAAAGCATTTTATAGCTTTCTTTACTAGCAGATCTATTTTGAGTTCAGGTCCATGATTTCTCGCCAAATTTGTTTATCAGAAAATTTGTTACCTAGCATTTCTTTCTTTAATCTCTTACCGAAATCTTTCTCGGATGAGTTTCACAAAATAATGGCTAAGAAAACAAGTAACTACCCCACAACTTTTTGCTGTTTCGGTCGGTAATACAGTAATGCAGGTTTCATGGTGTCGGTTTGTGTCCAATCAGGTTTAATTTCTCTCATTAGAAGTTTTTTTACCTTTTAGAGAATGAATTTTACATCCTTTTAAGAATCTTTAACATAGTGCATTGAGAGGGCTTACTTTGGGAGCCTAAGGTGATGTGTGGTAAACACTGTTCAAAGGCTTGCATTTTTTTCAAGAAATTTTATTCATCTATGAAAACACAATTTGACTTGCACGGCCTCACTCATGTGAAACCATCCATGTGGTATGTAAAGCTGAAAGAAATATCAATACCATGCACTTGTGAATTATTTCGGACAAAGCGATAACATTACTGACCCAAGTTTATATGTCAGGCAGATTTCGTAAGGGAAGTCGTGCAAGTGAACACCACGCACTCGCTCCGGGTTGTAGTCGCACTAAGAAAAAAACCACTTGTTCCGGCAGGTAAAGCTATAAACACATATGGCTGGAATGTTAGCTTTCTGTCAGTGAGTCATCAGCTTCAGTGTAAATACATGTAAGCAAGCCACATGTGCCTTGTAGAAAATGCACAACACTAAAAAATATCTGCATACATTCAAAGTGGGTTTCGCTATATTCTTGTTTTCAAGAATTAAATCGTTTCCTCCAAATCTCTGTTCAAGATTCTTGAAAAATTCTTTGTCTCGATTCTCGATCCTTGAGACTCGAAACTTGAAACTCGATTCTCAAAAACTTCGAGAATAAAGTTTCGAGTCGAGACTGTCAAGTTAGATTTGAATGGTACTGTAACTTACTTTTCAGTGGTACTGTACCTTTTAAATTGCAACAGAATATAAAAATGTTCAGAAATTTTTACAATAGCTTCTACTGTTATGCTGGTGTGTGTCTTTCACTCTTATTTATTTTGTGAGCAGTCAGATCTGGGTTACTTATTGTAGCTTGATGCCATTTATGTCCTTATATTTTCAGAAGAACCTCCAGTGTCTTACCAATTAGTTACAGAACTGTTGTCAAAGAAGAATTTGCGTAAGGATATTTACATTGCCATTCTAGAACTCAAGCAATGTTTGTTTTGATACTATTATGTTGTTGTTTTATTTTGGTATTTTATCAAATAGAAAAGGAAAGAAGAGTTTGTCATTGGTTACTCAGTTATTCTTGCCAGTAGGGGAAATTATGTGTATCCAAATTATGTGTATCCAAATTATGTGTATACAATGTGCATCTTAACTGTAAAACTGAAAGCTATTTTACATCAGCTTATTTGAAACTTGTGTTTAAAGGTGCTGCATGGCAGATGATTGAGAGATTGTGCAGAACAAACAAGCCTGACTTCGATATTTTGAGGCGTACCCTAGTAGTTTGTAGTGAACACTTGGAGGAGCCTGACATTGCCGCCCAGGTAACACAGTCATGTTGTGTTTAAAACTTCCTAAATGTGGCATTCCTAATTGTGGCATTAAGTGGAACTTCCTAAAACGCAGAACAGATAAATCGCAGAGTTTCATTAAGTGCTGGGCACTGGGCAAATTAATTGACTGATAAGTTTTTTTTGCCATTCTGTTTTCACCATCTAGAGCAAAGTTTACCTTGTAAAGGTCACTTGAAAAGTTTTGCCCACCTGCGAAAACCAGGTGCCCTCCTGTGGAAAACATTAATGAAACCCCTGAAATTGCCAAATTCTGTCCATATGAACAAGTTGATTTTTATTGTCGATTAAGAGTGAAGTCTTCCCAGTGGAAACCAAGATGTTGCTTTTGTAGGTTGCGTGTCAGGCATTTGATATGATTGGAGAAAGGAATGGCCAACAGCATCGTCATGACTATACTGTTCTCATCAAGACTCTGTGTCACTCTGGACAATATATCAGGTACCTTATTTTTGGTCTGCCTTAATATAAATTCTTATAAAATTGGTATAAACAACGTATTTGGAGGTATAGCACTATAACTATGAATCATGTTGTGCTTCAAGGCTAGCTCGGAACTTTTACAAAAGTAAATGACTTGTGGAAAATTGTATTGACTTTTTTAACTTGTTCATTAGGTAGTTTTCAGTCTTATCCTTGTCTAATTGTATATACAGTCAAACCTCCTGTAAGCAACACCCAAAATGTCAAGTGGAGGTGGTTGCTTAAGGGAGGTGGTCGCTTATGAGAGCTTAGACCATAATGGTCAAAATTTTTCCTTTTCTGTTTTATTCATGTACAAGTCAATTTCAAGAAAAATCTGATTTTTCCCTTTAAAAAATTTCAATTTTTGTGCTAGCCAGAAATACAATAATGTTACCACACATTATTATCTATTCTGCGCTCCATTATTTGTCAACTGGTTGCTTACAGGAGGTTAAAAACAAAGGAAATATTCAAACTTTTACCACCACCTCCTGTTCCACTATCACTACTACCACCTCCTGGTCCACTATCACTACCACCTCCTGTACTACTATCACCTCTTCCTGTTCCACTATCACTACTACCACCTCCTGTTCCACTATGACTACCACCTGTACCACTACCACCACCACCACCCACCTGTAACCACTATCACTACTACCACCTCTAACCACTATCACTACTACCATGATGACATCCTGTGTTTTCCATTGTGATTGTATTTTTTGTCTTCAAGAACATTAGAATAGTAAGAAAACCAAAAAGTCTTCAGGGAGGATAGCAAAGGCAATTGTCCCCTCACACTTTATAGAAATTGGGGGTGGTTCTTGAATGGGTGGTTATTTGCGGCGCATGCGTCAATGGGTTAACACATATTTGATTGATATCCAGAGCCTACGAGATGCTTGATGTTATGAAAAGAAACAATCACATGCCAACATACGAAGTCTTTCTGGATTTGGTCCAGGCCTCGGCAAAAGATCCTGACTGGTAATGTGTTGTGTTGTTTGTTATCAATTTCATAATCATGTAACTGAGAGCTATGCAGAGGAACGTTGATCTAGCCTGGTCTGATTATTTTCATTAATGATTATATTGATCATAGACAGCTGAATTTTGCTTTTGAAGTTACAATCTTGAAATGACAATTACTAAAACCTCACCTGCATAGAATGACTAACACATGCTAAAATCAAATTGGACCTTTTTTCCATCATTGAAATGAAGGGAGGTGCAGTTTTAAGTTCTTGGTCAAATTGACCAAGTTTGTAGGTGACTTGTTTTAATCACTAGTCAGGAAAGATGTCACTCTAAGTTTAACAAGAACTGTTGTTGTTTTCCAAACAGGGCTTTTAATCTGTTGAACGAAATTAAGCAGTCAGGGTTATTCAAATCAGGGTAAGGATGTCTCCATTTTGCTTCACTAAAAATACAGAGCATGAACATGGTACCGTACTGTACTAAAAGTTTTGGGGATTGTCCTTTGCATGTTCCTTGATTTTCATTGATGTGTAACTTCAAAACAAGTTACTCGGTGGGCAAGGCAGTATTGTGCCACAATGAAGTATGTTCTCTAAAGTGGTGTTCTTCCTTTTTCAAACCTGAAACAATTACATGAATTGAGCAATACAAAACGAAGTAGTGATTGTGCTGCAAAATTATTGTAGGAACCTTGTTTGGGTTTGGCAATTATCATGTTTGGCAGAGGGAGAATTGAAATTGTTTTGTCCACTCACTCGATACATATACAAGCATTTAATCATGGCTGTGATGTACTGTAAATGGTTCTTAACAGGATCTGCAGTGATTTGATACTTCTTGGCTGTAACAGTGGCGAGCACTTTGTCGAGAGGACTTGGTTTCTCTTTCAGGTATTCTCAGCTTTATCATTCTTAAATGAACCTTTTTAGTTGCCAGATTTTTCTTTAGAACACTAAGATCTGGTCTGTGTAATTCCCTCATGCAACCCTCAGATAGTTAGGTGTTTATCAGTTTTTTTTCTTTGTGTTTCCAGGAAGCCCTTCAAAGCCAAGTTCAGATTTCTCAAGCTGCATTTCAAACTATGCTCCTGTAAGAGATTTTAGTGGTATTTTGTTTTTTTTTGGTAGTTGTAAAGTTATTTTAGAGGTCATGCATACTCATATTTTCTAGCTGGCTGGAGAGGACCTTCTCTATCTGCATTGAAATGCTGAAATGCTTGGCTGGGTTTAATTACATGTAACAAATATGGTTTATTTTACAGGACGTTGTCACAAAGAAATCACTGGGAGAAGATAATGTCAGTGATAGCAGTCTACCCAGACGCAGTGCCAATTGAGGTCTTAAACACCGCTGTCTTAACAGCATCTCAGAAAGCTGATTGGGTTGAAATTATGATTGAACTACTTGCCACAGCTCCAGCACAAAAGTTAACTGAACTTGGACCTGATGTGAGATTTGTGTAGTGCTACAGTGCATATTGTTAGTCATATTGTAAGGATACTTGGCTTAACAAAACCTGCCTTAAGATATTTTGTCAGGATGTTCAAGCATCATTCAACTTATTAAGCATGCTTCCTCTTATGGGTCGCTGTGATATGTTATGAGGATAAATTTGTTTGTCAAATCGAAAGCGCTAACTTGTACAAATATTCCTTGTAGGTGTGGAACTCTTTTCTGTCCAACTGCTGTGTGGAACATGCTAGCAACTTGTTGTATACTCAAAAGATCTATTCTTTGATGCAACAGAATGGAATACAATTGACACCCCAGGTAGGACATGACTGGAATTGCAGAAAAAGCTTGATTGACTCAGGCTAAAACAGAATATTGGTTATTTGAACCCCAAAGGTTGTTAAAGAATTAAAAAATAAGAGTTGAAGGGAACCTCCACTATTTAAACAAATATCGCCTAAAATGAGAAAAAGAAAAATAAGAAAAAAATGTCTCACCAACTAGCAAAGGAGAAACTTGTGCTGAATTGAAAAAAAAGTTGAACCACATCTACTATGTGACATTAGTATAATTCAACTAGCATTCTATTATAATGCTGTTCTGTTAATGTGATTAGCCCAGCAGTGTGCAGTTTGTTTATATCAATATCTTTGTGTTTTCAAACTGTCTATATTTAAACAGATAGATATTTCACTCTTGATTTCTATCAACAACAATCTCTATTAGTACTCTCTTGCACCAAGGTTTCAAATTGGGTTTTCTCTAAGTCGACAGCTGCAAAAATATCTCAGATCATAAACGTGCCCTAGCAAAATTCTAATTACCTGTTAAATAGGAAAGAATGGCAACGGAACAGTGTGTAAATAGAAAGTTTACCTTTCTGTTTTTTCACATAAAATTATAAGTCTCCCATTACATATGTCCTTAGTTGCGTCTGTTGGCAGACACACGAATCCAGGTAAAATTGAAAAACAAGGCCTTTTCGAGTGCCATGATGGCAGAATGCAACACTTTCACTCCTTTTGCTCTTATTTGGCTTGTTTTTCATTGAGCATATAATGATTTTATTTATGGAGGAATACCTCATCATCTAAGGTGGCGGACCAAAAAGATTGTTTTTATTTTATTGCAAAAAAGCTGTAAATCTTCCAATCTTTGATTGTGCTGATCTCGTATGAGGCGATAAGGATAACGCTGTTTTAATGAACAACTTGAAGGTGTTGCAAAACAAGGTGGCAAAACTTGTTCTAAATAAACCATTGTATTCTTCTGCAACCGATTCTCTCAGTCAGCTTGGCTGGTTAAATTTAAATAAACGCAGGCACTTCCATCGCTGCTTGTATGTTTATAAATGTGTGAATGGAATTACATCTCGCAAATTGGAATTATCTAGAAATAGTGATGTCCATAAATATAACACTCGCTCCAAAGATCATCTTAGACTTCCAACAGTAAAACGGAACTGGGGTAAACAGAGAACTTGTTATCATGCCTTTAAAGACTGGAATGCCTTGGACAGTGACTTGAAGAACTCTGACACCATATGTCAGTTTAAAAGTAATTCTTTTAAATCTATTAGTCTATAATTTACTTTTGTATTTCTAATATATTTAATTTGTGTATTTATTTTTTAATAATTTAATGTTATTTTGGATTGGGGCCTTTCTGTAGATCACCTACGGGTGAGAAAGCTTCCTGTTAAAATATCATTATTATAAAAGTTTCAAATGGATGTCAAGTGATCAGAATACATGGAACTTGTAAGAAAATGTAAGAAATTTTTTCCTCGTAGAGTCAAACTAAACTCGACCAGTGGACGAGTTTTGTTTTGTTATGGTCGTGTTTCTGACTTTTAAGGAGTCATGGTTGACCAGATGACTGCAAAGATGGTTCTCTGTTGCACTATAATACTAATTGTACAAGAATATAGAATAAGCATAGGGGCTACTCAAGTCAGGTAGCCAATTGACATCAGTGTTAAATGAAAATAAATTGCAGGCCAGCAAGACAGCGTAAATGCACTCATAAAAGGATAGAAAAAAGAGAGAGGGATAAAAAAAAAAAAAAAACACTTGTACTATACTATTTGGGAAGTCTCAATGATTTAAATTTATACATGAGAATAAAATATGTACTCTATGTGTGATAGTGGTGACTTGGGCTGTCTCCTTGTCAGCTATCACATGATAGAAAGCTCAAGCTCATGATAGAAAGCTCAAGCTCATAATCTAGTAATTTAATGACCCTTATTTGAATGATTGAAAATTAATTTGGCTATTCATGTTCTTTTGTTATAGTCTATCAATAACTACATAAGTGCCTTAAGTCATGCCAACAATTGCAATGCAGCCTTGGAGCTCTTTAATGCAGCTTGTGAAGATCCTCAAGTCCTTCAGCAACCTCAGGTTTTGGAAAAAGGTCTCATTGCTCTAACCATGGCTTTAGGCAAGACTGGTACCACATTTAGCATGCTTACTGTGGTGCACTTCATGTTGGAGCATCATATCAAGGTCAGGGTGTCATGTTAAAGTATAAAGCTTTGCCACTTCAACTTTTGTATGCACCAATTAGACACACTTCTTAGACAAAATTAATGTGGATGGGTGAAAAAATTCCCCGATAACATTGCAAATTTCCATAAGGAAACCCAGTTTCTTTTGAAGCAACTACCTTTGGTGAGAAATGTGGTATATGTACAATGGTTGGGTTTTATATATTTATACTTCCTCTGCAAGAATGTACCTCAAAGTGTTCTATGAAAGAGTGAAAGGCAGATGAGAAGATTGGAAAACAAGCACATCTGAGGTATGCCTTTTGACACTGTCTTGTTTTGTTGCATTTAGCCTGATGATAGTGTCTTGCAGTCAACTGTAGAGAGCCTTGATAAGGAGAAGAATTATAAAGGAATCCATCAGTTTTTCTACCAGGTATGTCTTTTTCTAACTGTGAAAATATTAGCCTCAAAAAGCATTACCGGTATTCCTGACTTCTTCCTTCCTAACATTTCTTTCAATATAATTTGTGGCCATTATGTGTTAACTACATTGCCGCACTAGGTTAGAGGAGCTCAATCCACGGACTCTCTCTACTGTACAATTAGAATTTGTTTAATGATCAGCCACATGTTAGTCCTTAAATATTTGTGTTCAAGTATAACATTATTAGTCTGTGTAGAATATAATTGTCTGTGGAGAAACTAACCTATTACATGTATACAGAGAAGTTTACAAGAATGCATTTAGTCTTGAATAAGAATCTTTGATTTTCTCCCTTGCTGCTTACGAGGTTGTCCAGAACTCTGGATTTGTAGGATTCTCCATTATGACAGTCTTTTTTCTTGTTTTCAGCTTGAAGCAGCTCAGATTGTTCCTCCAGTAGTTGTTTACAGGCAGATTATTTCATCTCTGGAGAAGTGGAGTGAGAATCCAACTGCTTCTGTTGAGCCTTACATGGCAATGCGGCATGCATACCCTGCAAAGCAGTCAGATACCAGTACCAAGGAAGAAGTTAACAGCAGTGACGAGTAAGTTAATTTCAATCAGAATTGCTCCATTTTTAGAAATGCACTTTTTTTCATGCACCTCGTTACACTAGGTATTTGTAGCTGTGTTTTTGTTAATTTTCATTGTTCATTCAAGGGGGCTTTAACAATCAACTTTAAAAGCAAGAGAGCAATGCAGGGTTGATTTCTGCTGCAGAAGGCTAACAAAATCTACAGGTAGAGATGTGGCTGCAGATTGGTCTACAGGGCTAGGATGGGCATTACTAATTAAAGCCATTTCAAGAAACCTTTCCCTGCAGAACTATAATTTAGCTTACACAACAATGCTGTATAAAAGTTGTTAGTGTTGGTCCACAGTGTTTCAGTCCAAAGAAACGAGAAACCACAGAAACAAGTATTCATTAGATTTTTTTTTCTATTCTCTTGAAAACAAAAGCTTGTGTCAACCAGGATACCTATTCTACCCATCCTTCTTTTTTGCATTGTGATGTATGCTTTTTTTATTGCAGTGCAGCTCGAAACGGGTATGTGACAAAAATTAATAATAGAATGCTTAGCAACATGTGGAAGGGAAAGACAAAAAACATACATGTACATGTTTCCTCTCTTTCCCTATGCACAGATGTAGATTGTTTTCATTCATTAAAAAAAGTGTTTATGACTTTGCAGTGATGTGAAGGAGCAGCTTAGACAGCGGTTCTGTAAGTTCTTTGGAACACCTAGAGGGTGTTTTAGTGGAAACAACTGCAAATTTTTACACCCAGAAGGAAGTGGTTCCTTTCCGCAAGGATCTGCCCATAGTTCTGGAGGTAAGACGTTTCTCTTGCTGTATGTGATAAAAGGCCATTCGTGCATTTTGCTTGTTTGGCCTAGATTAGCATGCTGTGGTTTCTTGAAAGCAATCTCTCCACGTTATCTACCGTGTTACAAGGAAATATCAGCTCTTTGTTGTCATCTTTGTTAGGGAGTACTCCTGGCGGAAGCATCACTGGAAGCATTACAGAAAAGAGACCTTCAAACCCATTTGTTTTGCAAGGACAGGGTGTCCAACTTGGTAACATTCCTTCAACTTTATTTCAAGGAAACCATCAAACAAATCAGATAGGATCAGAAGCCTTGCCACCTTTATCCCGAACCAAACCAGCAAACTCCGTACCCTTCACAGAGATGCCAAATCCAGGAAGCTCCCAAGTGCCATTCAGAGCTGAAACTAGCATAAGTTCTGAAGTATCTTTTAAAAGGTAATTCTTCAAGCTTCCAAGTAGGTGTTTCTCATTGCTGTGAATAAAGTAAGACCTAAAAAAAAATTAAAGAAGACCTGCAAGAGGTATAACTCAAGTTACAAGCTTTGGTGATGGACAGTTTTCTTTAACATTGGCAGAACTGGGTGACTCGTTGCTGCTTGTGCCTACCTCATGGTGGTTTCTATAACATGAAGCAATATACAACAAGGGTATCCAATATGTACCGTAAAAATTTTGTTCATTCTCATTCAATCATGAACATACCAAGTCAATTTCAGCAGCATGCAGGGGGGCTGAGGATGTGTGGTAGTGTTGTACTCCTTGAGGCTGAATGGTGCATAAGGCCTTTACATTCACTCTTCATTCACTTTTGTCTTGTGGTGTGGTATGCATCTCGCTCCAGGACTCTTGCCCTACTCTGGACCTCTCTCTTTCCATGGAACATTGCCAAGTTGATTTTGGCCAACCCCATTCTTTTTTCCTGGTGCCCATATTGGGGCTGTAATACATCGATTACATAGTTTTCTGTTGTTGTGTCCAAGAAATCCCATTATCTTCTTTTTTCATGCACATTTTCACTTGACCTTTGTCACAGCAACACCAAATAATTAATAGGGGGAAAAAATTTGAAGGGCACAATTTTGTGCCGATTATTTTGCAGGAGTTTGTCTAGTTGTCCAAAATATTGTTTCACAGTAATCTTGGGTGGATGGAAGCACTGAGAGTTAAAGGTCCTGTCTAAGATGGCCACCAGACCTCCCACCCAGAGCCTTAACCAATAACTATTCATAAGTTGTGTAAAAACATTTTACAGATCTACTATACCTTTTGCATATTAATTTTTGTATTACCTTTTTTGTAGTCGACAATCCCAGAGCCAGAACCAAGGAAACATTTGCCACTTTTTTGGTACACCTCAGGGTTGCCGCCATGGTGATAACTGCCGCTTTGTCCACCATCAGAGTGGTGTATCTATGTTAACAAACTCTGATCCAGCCTTGCCAGGTAGGATTCCCTTTGAAGTATTTTTTTGTATGATTACTGTCTATGCATACTCACTGCTGTTTTGTAACAATTTATCTTACAGCATAGCCAAAAAACTGTTTTGGAAGTGAATATCTTTATAGAAAAGTCTTTCCTCTAGATGGTCAAGGCAGGCAGGCAGAATCATCCTCTTCATCCAGGTTTCTGGCCCTTGATGAAACCCCTCCTTAGCCAAGCATGATTGCTAACAAGGCTAGAGATACTACGGCAATCTGTTATCAGTTGATGTTACAGACTTTCTATTATATTTTTTGCTGCATAATGGCTTGTTGTCATTGTGGCTGTTACTTAGAGAGCAAACACACCCAAAAGCATGAAAAAACGAATGAGTGCTGTTAGCTCATGCTGAAAAATATTAATCCCCCTAATGACTCTGTTATTTTGCATTAGGAAACTTGAAATTTATTTTTGATACTAATTTGTGGCACTTGTTTTGAAGTGTATGCATGGTTAAACATTGCAATGGTTTTACAATTCATCTTTTGTTTGACCCAGCAGAAGTAGTGCCTAGACCTGGTAATAGCTCAGTAGGCCGCAGTCAATCAGGGAATCCTTTTGTATTCAAGGATCCGACTTTTTCATCTGGACAGGCCATTGGAGCAGGTTTGTTTGAGCCTGCACATGAGCAACAGCATACACCTACTGGTGGAATTAGTAGACAAGTAGGCTTCCATTTAGGTGGACCATTTGCTTCAAACACATGGCAACATCCTGCTGCCTGTCCAGTTTCTGGAGGTGGGTCACATCATTTTCAACTTGCCGGTGCAAGCTGTTTTACAGGTGCAAATCCATTTTCTACATCTGTACCTGGAAGAACTCGAAGTATGGAAGACTTCTTGATTGAGCCAAGAGTTCCAGACCAAAATCGTCAAATGTCACAGTCTGCCCCTATTGTACCTGAAATCCCAACAGTTAGTCACTTTCAGTTTCCTTCAAGGAAGAGTTTTCAGTTTTATATACCAAGGATAAAGGTACAAATTTATATTACTATTTTAATGGAAACCAGTTTCCAACATGCTAATTATAATTTTAAGTCAAAACTTTCGATGTAACAACCATATTATTAATTCAGGGATGTAATTCGTGCTATCATCCCATTGCCACTTGTGGCATGGTACACTGTTTGCTGCTGCATGCTTGATGGTCATGATTACTGACAAAATAAATTTAAACTTGGTTCCACATGGTTCCTGGCCAGTCAGTTAACATACAGTATCTACCCTCTCCCCTCTCTGATGCCATTACTAATTTGCTCAAGTCAAAACTGTGGCCAGATTGTGAATTAATGGTTTTGCTACTTGCAATACTAATTGTAAGTAGTATCAGTTTTAAAAGCCATGTTCACATTGTAAACAATGTTGGAATTGTTAGCTGTGTTTAATAAGTATTGTTAGTACTCTAAATTATTTGTATATTCAAATAAAATTTAAAAAATCCATATTTTACTACTTGATTGAATTGATTGTTATATACAATCTTGCTTTCCTCAGCTCAAGACTGTATGGTCCACGTTCTTAATGTAAATAATTAAACGTTTATGAATCCTACGGCATCATATTGTGCTGCTTAAGTCCTTCATTGGCGTATGCCTTGTCTGGAGAAATTCCACTGTTTAAATCGTCCAGACACACATTATCATTCATGGAAAGTCTTTTGGGACGAATTGTTTCAATTGTATGTAAACTATTAGTAGATCATATTGTAGAGATTAAGGGCATTGTGCAATACAATACGACTTCAGTCACATCAGTCCAGAACATTGTGTTGTTTTGGAGAGAATCAAATGGTTGAAGGCTCCCTCTTGTGTTCTGTTATTTTAGCCATATCTTCTGGTTGATGGGTTTCTGTGTGCAGCCATAATTGAACTGGAATATTTACATACCATAGTTTTTCTGTGACATAATTCTCTTCTGAATTAAAATGTTTTTCATTAAGTGCATGTTTTCCTCTATAGCTGGAAAAATGTGGTATAATTACATGTTTTATGTTTATGGCTGTATAAACGTTCAGGTTAACAGTAGTACTTGGTTATATTTTGCAGCATGCCAGTGAACATCAGAGCTGGGAAGACCTTGGTCATGTTTATGTGAACATGAAAAATGAGGAAGTGGAAATTGACTATGATGCGTTGGAAGCATATTATCATGCATTTGAAGCCAACTGCCCTCAAACTGTAGGTGAATGTTTTGAAAAGTTTAGCTTAAAAATACAACATCACCTGGAGCAAAGAATGCCAAACCTAGAACCAGACTGTAGTCCTAGTGCTTTGCTGGATAATGATGACAAATATTTCTTGGGTCAGTTAGGTGTGGCATTGATGCACCTAACTTATAGTAAACAGCTCTTCAGTCAAGGCTATACTGTGTTGCATGTTTTGCATAATTTCAGCATTAACTATTCACTGTACAGTGGTGAATTTGGGGCTCAGAAAAGGGCACTGACAACAACCGAGGTGGCACTTACAGCAGCAGACATCTGTCTAAATATTAATGAACCTCTGCACAGTAGTGCACTAGAAGTACTTCGTGGTACAAACTATGCCCTTCCAACTGTTGGTGCAATGTTGACATCTGAAGAGGCTGAGTGGAGAAGGGGTGTATTCCTAACTTTGTGTCAGCATTTTACGAGTAGCATGGAATTTGATTTGGTATATGAGCTGCTTGAAAAGGTTGGAGATATTGAAGTCTTTGGAAGCACAGAGCTCAAGGCTTTGTATAATGCACTTCTTTGTGGTTTGATCAAGAACAATCAACTAGACGATGCCACAGAAATTTTTCAAACAATGGTACAGAATTGCATTTCAAGAGAACCACAGTCAGTCAGAGCCTTAGTGAATGGCTTTGGAGAGGCAGGACGTAGTCAAGAAGCTAAGCGCCACTTTATGAGTGGAGTCTATTCAGGGGTGTATCCCACAATCTTTAATAAAGATAATCCTTGGACAGTTTCTGTGGGTGTCAGCTTTTCAGCACTGGAAAGTCAGTTTTACATCGAAAAACACTTGATTTCCCTTCAAGAGTTCATTGCACAACATTCCTCTGGAGATGGTGTTTTGCATGACAATTTGTGCAGATCGTTAACCGTTGTTATTAAGTCAGATGAGGTGCCCAGTTTGTACACAAGTAACAAATATATCCCTCAGGATGAGATCATTCGTGCGATGCGAGAGAAGGTTTGCACTGTATTGACTGATGACTTTAACCCACCCCTTTCTTGTACACAGCAAAGTAAAGTTGAGGTAAGAAAAGTGATAACAATTTCTCTTAACAATTTCTTTATAATATCAAGGTTCAAAATGGTAGTATTTTCTTTTGTTTCAAAAATTGAAGGGAAGACTTTTTAAAATGATGGAACACCGAAAACGTTCTAAATATTAAACATACACCATCCAAATGAGAGTTGATGGAGAATACTTGTTCAAATTTTATAGATTAAATAGTTGTAGTTCTGATAGAGATGATTTCACTCAATTTATTGCAAGCTGGCTAAAAGGGCTATAGATTACATTTTGGTGCAACTGGGGGTTTCATCTACAGATATGTTAGACTACACAAATGAAGTATTCTTGATTTACTTATTTTTTCATTGTTTGCCGTTCTGTAGAGCTTATTTTGAAATGAAAGGTCTTTCATGAGGAGTCCCTTTAAAACAGGTGTTCAAGGAACCCGCAAATGGCCTGTTAGATAGAGGTTTGACTGAGGAAATAAGGGGTTCAAGTGCTGTAATAATTCTTTTTTATAGGAGCTTGTAGTCAGTGCCATGAGTCTGAAATGTTGGTTTCGCGCCAACCCTGCTACTGGACGCTTCAAAGGGGGCAGTTTTTCCAGGGCTACCTCTCAAGCTTCTGTTGCCAAAGCACCACCATATCTTCAACCAGGTATGAGTAATGTAGTGTCTCCAAATGGTCTGGAAGGTGAAGCTCGGAGAGTGAGTGTTTTTTCTAAGATGGACAAAGCGTTGCAAGGCTCATCATTTCCAGCTGGTGAATATCAACAACCCAGTTTGACAAGAAAGACTCATCGTGGCCAACGTTTTGTATCTTCGTCACCCAGGTATGAATAATGTCATATTCTTAGATGTCCAGGAAAGTGAGAGTTGAGAAATATACTTGATAATGTCTGACTGGTTTCATTCAACATGGATGAATTTTCAATATGACATGATGTTTGCTATTTTATTTAATGGAGGGGGACTGGGCAAACTTTCTTTTGATGTACATTGCAAAACACATTGATTGATTGACTGATTTAACTGATCATCTCTATTATTATTGTGGATAACTTTCAGCCTCAATCAAAATGTTTAACTAAAGCATGAAAGTGACTGCAGTCCTCTAAAAATAATTAGAAGCTAGTGGAAGATGTGGAAGAGCTACTTAATTTATTTTTTGTTAGCACTCACACATTATTTTGCATTGAATTTTAAATGTTCTTCTGTGTTATTTTTATAAAAATGTCTTCCCCTTGTAAAAAGTATTTCAATGTTTTATATCTCACCTTAATGTACTGTTGAAAAAGTTGACTGTAAGTTATTGACCTGGTTACAAATTGAAAATAGAACATGTTCTATCAAAGACAACTATAGTAAAACAAAGTGGTCAAACGACAATTGCAAGAGATAATAATTGCAAATCAGTCTTGGACCATGTCCTTTCTGTGTACTATTAGAAGTACTAAATTATATCCTCATGGAATTTCTGCCAAGAGCCAGTGTTTTTAACAAATGATAGTTTAACAATCACAAATAGAGGCCATTTTTCAAGTTTCACAATTTGTAATTACTGCCCAAGAAACGTCATGGTTGAATTCAAGTGAATGTTATGTACCTCATACTGCCGTGAAAAGTTGTTGTTGGTATCACAGTGTGGCCCTTGTTGTTGAAGTAATCATTCTGTGCAGTTAGTCATTAATGGTGGTTGATGTCACCCTCTATTTTCTGCTTCCAGGAAAATGTCAGGTAGTGGGCTTGCAATGTTTTCCAAGTTCACTTAAAGACCGGAGGCTTCTTGATTATCCATTAGTGATGCATTGGATTAACTGTGTAATGAGTATTGAATATGTAATGTAATCATAGTGCATCTCAAGTTTGAACTGTTTTAATCGCTAACTTTGTGAAGATTGAAGAGCCTTCATCAGATAATTTTGCAATAACTGAGCTATTTACATTGATAATTATAGCTTTGTAAATTGTAGATAGCATCAAAGGACACTTTCCTTGAGGTGTTGTAGAGTTAAAACAAATGTATGCTATGTTATTGTTCCTGGATGGGCACAGTACTTTTTGAAGTTGTTATCACTGTGATCCTTTATTGTTTGCCATTAAATCTTGTTATGTTACTCAATCAAGTGCCTCTTCGAATTGAATTCAGTGTAAAAGTTGGCAATGTGTAAGTGTTTGGGCATGGTTTGCAGCATTGCCTGTTTTGGAATCTTAAAGGGATTCTCATAAATTGGCTATATCAACCATGCTTGACAATTTGAGTTATTGTGTATTGTATAATTGGGTATTTCCATTCCCATTCGACCAGTTGCTGCAAAGTTTGGAAAGGCTTTGTATTTTGCAATCTAAACTGGCTCAAATAGCAAAGCAAATTGACTGCCATTTGTTTGCTGATTAGATGTAATGGTCCACCAGGAATGTATTTTTTTGTTAAAAAAAATTGTCAACCTTAAAATTTAATGTAAGCAATTCACTACCATTGCCAATTGGTGAGCTCATGGGGATGAGCTTATCTATCAAGAAAAGGTTTTAGTAATTTCCAGTCCCGTTGAGTCTGGTCTAATCTGAGTTGTACCCATCAACTGCAAGATAAATATTGCAGGCGACTGTCCTCATTGAAGCATTCCCTGGGAGGTTACTCAATGCCACTTCAAATTTAAAAGCATAATATAGTTACAAAAGCTTGATAGGATAAGGTCATTGCCATGTTTATGCATCCTTTTCCTTCAATGAATGCATTCCATACTAGTTCTATTGTAAACTAAAATAATATACCTATTGCTGTTCTAATCTCTCTGTGACAAAGTATTGAAGGGTCTGGTCACACTAGGCTTGCAATTGTTTCCGGCTGCATTATCAAACCTCAGACAAGCTTTGTTCTGGTCAAATGTTAAACTAAGTAGTAATGGTTGCATTAAAAGTACAACAACTTTGTTTGGCTGTAAATGGAATTCACATTTTTGGGGTGTCACTGCTGCACGGAAATTAAAATTTGAATCCTTTTGAGCAATAATCCTTATGTGGTTGTAACTTAATCAATTTTGTTATCTCTTTCTACTTTCTTTATGGGTTCACTTGTGCTGACTTCCTAAGTCATTGGTTGTGTCTAATACAACCATGGCTGCCTGGGTCAACTGTGGTTTGTCACTCAACTTTTTTTGTTCAACACTTTGGATACAATTTGAAATAGGCTTGTGCCCCATGTCATAGTAGTTGGCTGTGGCAGCTGAGGTGGAGTAGGAGGGTCACCTTTTCTGGGATGATCTGGGGGCAGGAGCCCAAAGAACATTTTAAATTTAGAAGCTTAGAAATACAATTTCTAGCTTAAAAGTTAGGCAAGTCAAGTCAGTTGAATGTCTAGTGTGGTATTTCCGGAATATTGCAAAGATGATGTGGTATGATAATTTAGAAATGGTTTTCAGCTAAGTTGGCACAATTTCCTCTAAATCATTGGAATGTTCCACCTGTGGCTCCCAAGCACTAGTGCCGGAGGGTGGCCACAAAAGGGTTCTGTGTCCAGAAACTGGGTATCCAATATGAAGTTATGTTCACTTTTTAATAAACCAAGCACATGCTCACTGCATTAAACTGTGCAAATCTCGTCGTCCATGTATGTTCCTAGCTACTGGGAATCAAATTCGTGTGAGGACATCTGGGAAATTCCATGTTTTGAGCATGTTTTGGATCATGGGTTCTACCACTTTTCTGATAGAAAATGGCTAGAAATGTATCGCATGTCTAATATATGTTTGAACAGTTCATGCAAGATTTGCGTTGCTCTCAGTGGCCAGTAACCAGACTGCACATTCTTGTACCATTCAGAACAATTGCAACAATGCTGTTCAAACATGTTGGAAAAGGATTGAACTACAGATAGAATAGAGGCAAATTTGAAATGGTACATAAACAGCACGTACGAAGGTTAACAAGCTGTGTAGTTCCTGGTTGGTTAACTAACTACAAAAGGGTGAGGACTTTCAAATAATCACAAACAGTTTCCAAGGAAAGTGAGATTTTCTTCAACAATTTTTTTTCCTCTTCGGTGCCATTGATGGTACTCGTATACCCATAAAAGTTGCGCTCATCCACCCAGCTGAGAACTACAACAGGAGAAGTTTCTATTTTCTGATTCTGCAAGGTATTTGTGACAGCCAATTCAATGTGTCCGCTGGCTGGCCTGGTCAGGCACACAGGACTCAAGGACAATTTGGTCACTCATAGGCAAGATGATAGCAGAGGTGAGGCTGATACCCTGATTCAAATTTTTTGAGGTTGTTGATGACCTTGTCATTGAACCATTCTGTATTGGTGATCCAGCTTACCCCATTTCCAATTATCTAATACAATAATCCAGACAGCAATCACACACTGGAAAAAGAACTTTTCAGCTGTGGAATAACTCAGGCTGAAGTCCAGATCAAGAGAGCATTTGGACGGCTTCAAGAAAGATGGAGACGTCTGCTCAAACCACTTAATTGCATTCTCAACAAAGTTGTATTGTTACGTCAGCCTGCATTTTGCACAACGTGTAGATTGAGAGGGGGTGCCACCTTGAATAGTGGAACAATGTGGGGAAGACAAAAGTGGTGACCACTCACTGATCCAGCTAACTATTTTAAGATATTTTTTGGAAATGTCTTGGCCAATCATTTGGACAACTGATTTACCAATTACAAGTCATCAACATGGCCAATGTGACATCATTTTTTTAACTTCAGGATTGCATCGAGAGAAAAGACAAACCAGTCCCCTAGAAAAGCTCATTTTTATTCTAATGTCACCATAACTATCTGTTAATGTTTATTTTGTTGGGAGCATTTGTAAAAAAAAAACTCTTAGGTTTTTAGATAAAATTCTAAAAAATGTGTTTGAGATTGCTTTTTGTGACTGTTGATATGCCACAATAGCCACTGTGCTATCACTATGACTTTAGGAAATGTTTGGGCAATCAAGTTTCTTTCATTCATGTGTTCATGACAAAAGGTGTCCTCTTCCAACATTCAAACATAAGCTCTCAGATCAAAGGGCAATTTCGAGCCAAAACTTACATAGGAAAAACTTACAAACTTGTTTTCTTTTTCACTAGAGATTTGACTTGGAATATAAATATATACATTTAAATTTATATTTGTTAGAATTGTTGATAAAATAACCTATTTTTTCCTTCAGTGTTGACAAAAATCTCCGATTACAAAATCATGCCCAACCCATCCTTTGCAAAAAAATCTCTTTTAAAACCTTGACTTCGAAGCAATATCACTTCAGTGTTAACAGCTACTGCACATCGGCAGTAGTAACAATCCAGTGGTAACAATCCAGCTTTATCATGTTGAAATTTCTTCAAAATCAAACCAAATCAGAATTGCAATTTTTTTTTGTCACCTCGCTTCATTGTGACGACGGTCACCCATAGCAATGGAAACACAAACCAGTTGTTTTGGTAAAAAATCCAGAATTATTACTTGAATGGGAACATCTTTGAACTTTTGTTAACTGAAGTAGAGAGAAAAATATCCTAAGCAAGCTATAAAAAGACAAAGACAGAACAGAGTAGAACAAGCAGATATTTCACTGCGTGGCTTTTGACATAAAAATGCGCGAAAAAAGCTTTACTCTGTATAATTTCAGCCTCAGAAGCCAGCAACTGATCCCTAATTACTTGATGTATCCTTACAAATATCCTTACAAATTTCTCTGCAAGCAACTCCATTACTCATTGCTTGCAGACTAATTAGCGAACTTTACAAAATTTTCTCAAGGTGGGATATCGTGAAAAGAGTTCAAACTTGGCATTTAATTGGATAAAACCTTAAGGTCATATACTCCAAATTTGAAACATTCTTAAATTTTTGTCAACAACAGATAGGTTAAATGTAATAAATGTTATTAGATAATAATTCTGATAATATGTATTACTTACATTGAACTTTTTCTTTGAAAATAGTCCAAAGTGCATGACAGTTAGCATAATAACTTACAAGTAACAGCCTGGGAATAAAACTGCTGACTAACTAATCTTAAGAATTGAAACCTAAAATCCTATTATAAATTTTTAAAATTAACCTTAAAAGCACTGTAAGTGTCAACTACATGCTTTAAAGTGTCAATGTTACTGGCTTGCCTTACTGACAGCAAAAGACTGGGGTTAACTACGGGGCTGCAACCATAAATGCATTATCCACCAATGTATTTATTTCTGTTCTGAACCATGAACTTGCTAGCAATATACCATTTCTGTTTTGATGCAGTTGATAATGTGAAGCTGGTAAGATAGAAAATAGGGTCCTAGGATACCTAGGAGCAAAATCATAAAGTATCTTAAATGTGATACGAAGAATCTGAAAATCTCTACTGTAAATCAAGTTATTTTACTTGTGATTCCCTTACAAACTCTTTAATCCATGATGCCACATTTTGTATAACTCAAAAATGCAATGATCAGTTTAATACCAGAAATTAGTGATCGCCCTCTCTCTCTCTCGTTTTTCTCTCCACTTTTACACAATATACTGTGTACATTATAAACAGAGCAGTTAAATGAAAACAAAAAATACCAATAGGGAAATGTTATGAACAAGTTGATGGTATAATATGCTGTATAAAGTGATCATTTTTGATGTGAAATATGCATCTGCAGTAAGAGTTTCTATATGTTAAAAAAGTCATTTTCATCAAATGATATTTGTTCACTTGTACCCGAGCTCAATGATGATGCTACTGCTGGTGGACTGTGGAAGAAATCAGGGCCCATGTCACTAGGTGGAAAGCTATAGTTTGGCTGGACACTCTGAGGAGCATATGCCTGGTTTGGTGGATGATATCCTTGGACAGGAATTTGACAAAAACATTCATAGTCTTCTTTAGAATGTCTCTAATGAAACTGAACTACTCTGCATGTACTCCTGCATCTGTTACATTTGTTCATTGGAATGTTCACTACATCACATAGGGGAGCTTTCTTTTGAGACCTCCAGCCCTACCACTCTTTCTGTTGTGGTCTCTAAGTTGTATTTGCCTCTGCTTCAACCAGATGAGCTTTTGTTCCTGCTACCTAAGCTTTTGATTCTGTTTTATTACTTTCTCCTGTATCATCATCTGAGCTTTCTATCAAATGCTCTTCTAGTGGGTCTTGAACTGCGTGAATTCCTGGATAAACACAAAGTGATCACATTGAACAATCTGGGTAAAGCCTTTATGTATCTCTTTGAACGTTTTGGCCTTCCAAAGACTGATTAAAAAGTTTAAACAGTCCCTAACCTCCTTTCCTAGGACTTGACAATGGTACATGGATGCTTATTTCATAATGACATAACCCTGATCTTTCTTTTGTGACCATGTTATCTGATGCAAATCTTGCTGACCAAGTAAGACTTCTGGTGAAACTATGGTGAAATCTATCTTTTTTGCCACTTAATTGTGTTGTGAATATTTTCTGTTCTCTTTGATGGCTTATTCATGATTCAGTTACTTGGATAGCTCAAATGTTTTTTTTTGGCCAGCTAATACTGACAAAGTCACAGAGGCCATTATTCCGAATGTTGTATGATACTGCTGTTAAACAAGTGTTGGGTTTGAGTTACTGAGAGAGTTCCTCTTGCAGTACTGTTTTTTGGAATGAGTTGACCAGAAGTGATGCAACTGACCATTCAAGGAGACGACAAAGCAAAAATCTAAAATGTTGAACAAAATCAATTTGTTACATAATTTTCTACAGAAGGCAATTTTCCATCTAAAGCTGTTTAAACATTTTAAGGTAAAGATCTTTGGACACATTGATCTACAAGTTTGACAGGGCGGAGAGAAAAAAATGTAGCAGCTTAAATAAACTCCAAAAATATTCACCTGGTTCAAGTGGTACAGAAGGAACAATTGTCCTTAAAAACATATAAAAACATTTTACTAACATAACAAATCTTTGTGACTGAAGCACTAGGATGTTTCTTGACATCACATTTGTGTCAATGATCAGGTGCATAACTGCATGAATACTTGAAATCTAACTCCAGAGGGATGAAAACTGTGAAGAGTGGTATAAATTGTCATCCCTTCCAGAAATTCCTTAGTCCTGTGGACACAATTCCAAGACTTGTGAAAAATTAAGATCTTCCAAGAATTCAGGGTTAGGGTTAGGGTGAATAATTATATTTAAATTTATAGACCAACTCGAGTAACACGGTAAAAGTAAGATTGGATGTCAATAAAGACGTCTCGCATTTTGATTGCATTAGAAAACAAAGTAAATATATGTAATGCGAGAGTAGCAAAATCTCTATTGACACACTCCACTCTTGATTGTCCTCGTCAATCAAAGGATTCTTAATCAACTCATAAATGGCATTGTTCAATGTTGAGCAATGTTTCTTCAAAAGACAACTCCACCATGCATAATCTCCACTGAATCATCGAACACAAATCTGAATGCTGGCTGAGGTGTACCTGCATTGTTCTTGTCGCCACCATCTTGATGACCTTTAGAGACTGGATACAACTTTTGGACAGGATGCGTTCTCGGTTCCTTTACCTTCAGACACCAACTAGACAATCACCGTGTGAATGAGGTTATCTTGTCCATGGAATAACTCTTGAACTGTGTCAAGTTTTCGTGGACTCTATTATTTTCACATGACTAGTCTCCTAGTAGATCATGTCCATAGTGTGGTTGTTAGCAGGCGCTGGAAATCGAGGTACAATGCTGTGGCCTCTTTGACTGCCATAAAAGCTTAAAGGAACGCTTTCACTCTGTGCCTGTGTTTTGCTTGGTTTTCCGAAGTGTTGATACTATTACATGACATCCTGATCAGAACAGCTGATGCAATTGCATCACTTGTTTTCGCGGATTCAGATGCAGTACAGAGCATTAGTGGTTGGCAAAATAAAATTAAGCCTGAGATGATTTCATTCATAAAGAATGCTACATCATCCTAGGTTGCTGATGAAATGATCCGATCCTAAAAGAAAGCTGCAAATCTGTCTCTGTTTTCTGAAAGTTGCAAATAGATGGCAAGTGGTCAGAATGAAGGGAACTCATGATGTGTTTGAAGCTACGACAATCGAGATAAATCAGCGAAGTGCTGAGCCTCAGATTGGCATATTTTACATAAAAACCAATACTGGAGGTGAAACCAACGTCGATGATTTTCGTAAAATTTCAAACCCACGAAGTAAAGTCTTGAAGAAGACATGCTAGACCTCAAAACAACGATGATAAACCTCCTTACAAGTCCTATTGACTGTGCAAAAGAAACACTATCCTAACCTGAGCGATTATGAACGTGAGCTAGACCGAGAGCCTTTGCACAACAAAGGGTGAAATAACAGTAACCAAAAGGAATATCTGAAATAAAAGCAAAAGGAAACAAAACAGAACTATAACAAAATAGAAAATTCAAGGTGATTCCTCGGAAATAAAAGTTGAAGAACAACAAGTTTCACTGAATGTTCTCTACCAAGCAATGCATTGAAAAATGTAATAAAAAGGATAGGTCATCATTCTCCTTCAAGAGACATAGTGGCCTAATCTTGACCCATTTTTGCACAATGACCCTTGTTATTTCATCAGTTACGTTACATTTTGTGGTTGCCAGCAAAGATTATTAAAGCAGAACTTGTCACTTGGAACAAATTTATGTAATGGAAAATATAGGTTACCATGCTCGTTTGATAGCATTTATTTTGCTATTGAGCTTAGCTTGAGGGAAGTCTCATGCGTTGTGTACATGCAGGCACTTGTGTATGCGCTAATGACACTAATATCGTGCAGTAGGGACCATAATGCGATACCGAGGAATCACCATAAGGGATTTTTCATTTCTGGTAGAAGCAAACTAAACCACAGTATGAGATTTCGTATTGATTATTTTCTCTGATTTATTTAGTCATCACGGATGACCGGTGACTGCGAATATGGACTCTGACTTAGAGTAGTCTTGCGAGCACTAATGCAGACAACAGCTGGAGATGATGGCACCAGTTGTGTTTTTTTTATGCTTGTGTTATACAGGCAGCAAGTTTACACACGGCTGAATTTTCCGTATAAGGAGGTCAATGACACCTTGAAAAGCCGTATCTGATGCATCACCAAACCATGGAATTTAATAATGGAAGTTCCAAAAAAGCTCTGTTTAGATGAAGAACATTGGTCAATTTTCACCTGAGTTTGGGGTTCTGATGCAAGTTGTCATGCAAATTGATCAGTAGTGAACACCATAACACAACCTGCCTTTGAAATTAAAGCTTTATTCTGTCATAATGATTAATGAAACCAAAACGGGCAATTCCTAAAAAAGACGACAATTTTTGGAAAAAAATTGTGCTTAAACAAACAATGATCCAAAACTCGTATTCATGATATTACGACTCTAAAATATGAACTTCTCCCTCTCTCTTCTTATCAAATACGACATTGATGTACTGGGAATCAGTGAATGCAGATGGGCTGTTTTTGGGCGGATGAAGGTACGAACAGGCGAAATGTTGCTGTACAAGAAGGGACAAGGATACACACCTGTTGTTGAGTAGGATAGTAGCCAGCTGTTTAATTTCTTGGTCACTTGTGAATGATCTAAGTATCACGATACGGTTCGAAGTCACGTTATATCACAACTAGCATTTTCAAAGTGCATACTCCCACAAACAATGCTGAGAAAGAAGAAAAAGATGTCTTCTATGAGCAGGTGCAAAAAGTCCTTGACAAAATCCCAAAACATGATAGTGACCCTTATGGGGGATTGGAATGCAAAGGTTGGGGGTCAACAAGATGGTGAAGAAGGAGTGACAGACCACCACCGACTACATGGGGAGAGGTCAGAAAATGGGCAACGCTTTGTCAAAATATGCGCAAGCAACCATATGGTCATCGCAACCACTCTGTTTCCCCATAAGTATATCCATAAGCACACATGGGTATCACAGGGCGCTTGCACCAAGAACCAGGTCGATCATGTCTGTGAAAAGTTTAGAAGATCGCAAACAATGGATCAGTTCTGAAAGCTGAAAGAAAATAGATGACAGGAGAGAGTTGAAAAGGAAAATGGATTCCACCACATCAGAAAGGGTTAGGGAGCAGCTCAGGAATTCATATTCAACCAAAAACAAGGTGACAAAACAGCTCAAGAAAGAAAAGAATGAATGGGTAGGGAAGGTTGCCGAGAAAGCACAGAAAGCTGCAGAGAAGAGCCACCTTACAACAGTTTATGATGCCACCAGGAAACTGTAAACCAAGAAGGGCAAGACCACGGATATTATACAGAGCAAAGAGGAGGTCTTACACTACTTCTTGCTTAAGGTGTAGGAGAACTGGCAAGGGGGACTGATAGTGAAAGTGCCAAAGAAAGGCGATCCTACCGAATGAAAAATTTGGAGAGGCATAACGCTTATGGTGGTTGCAGCAAAAGTTCTGGGAAGAATCATAATTTTTTCATTAGTCGGCGTGTTGGCAAGGGCCAAATGTTCCCTTTACGATTGTTTTTCCCAGTAAAACAAGTTCTGGTGTGTGTGTGCTGGTGTTTCTCCCTCTACAATTTTGGTGTCGAACCACTGATCTATTCTGGCTAACTGTTTGCCTTCGTTCCATGTCCATCCTTTCGGCCTGTTCCTTGGTCGTTGCCAACTGGCACATGAGGGAATGGACAGATGCTGATTGGTTGTTTCCTAGGTGTGATAATCACAACACAAAATCAATCATGAATTCACTTCACATTGCAAATTGCTCCATTCAGAACAAACTGGGACTCATGCGATTTGAAATTCAATTTGACAACAGCCTTGCTTAAACACAGGCGATTGAAGCACTGCATCACTAATTCAGTGAAACAGCTACCATTTTATGAAGGGCAGGAAATAATTGCAGTTCCTGATCCTTATCGTGGAACCCCATGCTCAACTCTTCAGTGCTAGTACAAAGTGTGGTTAAGAGGAGTGGCAGAGAGCATTAACTAGGCTCTGCACCCCAAAGTATCAGGTAGGAAAAATAACTAGTTCGATTTTTGAGTCAAGCATCCAATAGTCTGAAGTAATTTCCTATTTGTAACGAGTGAATGTAGCATTAAAGTAAGATTATAAAGGTGGAACAGACTTACCTATGCCCAAAGGAAGCAATAATGTTATCTGCGTACGTATTGCTCGGTCTTGGTGACATAACTCTTTTCACATTTCCTTGCAGGAAAGTGGGCGAGAATTGAACGATTGTACTGTCCTGTGCAATTTTTGCGCCTGATGTTAAAGCATTTAAAAAGCGCATTTCTGAACAAAGTAGGGGAACACCCCACTGGATACCACCCATTTGAAAAAAAACCGCCAATTTTCATGGAAGTGCCTCGTGCAGGAGGAGGTAAAAGAGGTCATTAATAACAGCTCCACGACCTTGACCACCAATAAATCTTTCAAGGGAGAGGAGGAAATTGTCGACTGCAATCCAGTTCGACTCACTGGTATGTCCGCTATCGCCCAAGCAAAAGCAAATGCGTCAGGGCCTACTCGCCAACAGTGCCAGGAACTGACATACAGGGCATCGTTTGTGGTCGGCCATGGCGAGGGAAGAGCAACACGTGAATTGGAAGTAATTTGGTGGCCAGACATTTATACCAATCAGCAGAGAGGAAAATTTTCTCTCCGCTTGTTCGTGGCGAAAGTCATGTTAAACAAATGGACAATCCTTAAAAGAACATTGTTACAGATAACTTATCTTAAATATAGCAACATTTGAAATCAAAATTTACGATTTCAAACAGTTGATTTGTAGAAAATATAAATAAATATAAGAATCAAAAGCAACAGATAAATTGCATACATACATAGATGAACTTTATTTAAAACTCGAATTTCAGAGTAGCCTGGAAAGGCTAATATCCTCGAGAACAAAAGAAATGAAAAAATCTATTTACATTAATTAATTAAAATCTATTTGCATCTATTTACATTAAAATGTTCAATATATCTTATGTCTAAAAGGAGATTTCCCTCACGAGTCTTGTAAAACCAGTTAAAGTATGTTCAGACCTTACATTATTAGTTAGGAAGTTCCAGATTTCAGATGCAAAGTAACGAAAAGGGTTGAGGCCATAAGTAGAGGTAACAGGTTTACAAAGTGATAAAATATTAGTGTATTCAGACTGAAGCAAAGGAAGCATGTCTTTTAAGATATTTAGGAAAACTGTCATGCTTCAATTTATGTACAATACATGTACTTCTGGCTGTTTGATTTTTCTCTTTAGAAAGCATCGCATTGTTAATACTCTTTTAGCCAGTAGTAGATAAATATGGCTAAATACTACAGCGGATTAATAATTAGATTCTCAATTGTTATTTGAAAGTCTTATGTACATTTCTAAAAACAATTATTAGAATTAACCACAGACAACTAAATGCCACAGTTGGTCTACTGTGCCAGGTAAAATTTAGCCAATGGAACAGCACATAAATATACGATTTTCACTGATTGTTATTTGCAAGTCTTGTTTACATTTGTAAAATTAACCACAGGCAGGTAAATGCCCCAGTGGATCTTCTGTGCCAGGTAAAATTTACCCAATGGAAATAGCAGATTAATGATAAGATTCTCAATGATTGCTATTTAAACATCTTATTTCCATTTGTAGAAACAATTTTTAGAATTGACCACTGGCAAGTAAATGCCCCAGTGGATCTACTTTGCCAGGTAAAATTTACCCAAGGAAACAGCAGATTAATAATTAGATTTTAACTAAGTTGTCAATTAGGCAAACAAATGCCTCACTAACAGAGGTCAGAAAGTTTTCTGACACTACTGAGAGGCCTTCTGGAAGTCCATTTACACAATAGCTTAGGCCAAAAAAATAAATGTTTCGTTAAGAAATTCAGTGTTGTTCATAAATCTGTTCATTCACGAGCTAAAACATGTTCACTGGGTTGTCCTTGGTGCAGCTGTAGAATCGTACATTTTTTGCCACTGGGTATATGGTCGGGTATGAGGTGCTGCAGTTCCACACATGTAGCATACATACAAACGTAGACTCCACAGTGTCAGTGGGTTTGTTTGCAATGAATTTCAAGTGACTGGCGTCAATGGTAGCATCTAACTCATTGAGTAACATCCGCGTCTTTGTGATTTTTTTGGCTGTTGGCTTGATAAAGGCTACCTGCCGTGCTATCCAACGACAGAATTTGGAATTGTTTAGGCAATAAAGCAAGCAGGAACCAGTGGCGACTATTCCCAGAATTAAGTACCATCTTGCTGCAACAGGGGGTGCATTACGTGTAAGGACATCTTTAGCTGCTTGTCTCTCCACTGCTTTCCCAAAACGATCGAACTGTAACTGTGTTGCCAGTGCTGCCATACAATTCTCAGTTGCATCTTTTTGCTTTGGGGCTATAATAAACTTCAAAGTCGTAAATTGAAATTCGATTTAATTTACATTCGTGCCTATTTACAACCTAACCTTACAGATGTCGATCGCGATGAATGTCCCTATTTAAGTCGAAGGATGCACAGATCAATTAGTTCAAATGCCAATCGCTCTAATCAAGTTCACCACTGTACAAACAAAACATTGCATAACAAATTGTACTACGAAACGTGACAGTTCATGTGGGTCCGCGTGGAAACGTGACAGTTCACGTGGGACGCGCGGAACTTGTACGAATCTGACGGGCATTCAGTTTCTTCTTTCTGGGAGGCTTCGAACAAGATACACTCTGCTCACTTTGTAGAAACTTCTGTTCAAAAAATTTCTGCCTTTTGGCTGTTTTGTCATAGGATTCATCTTGGAACTTCTTGAGATCTAAAAACATCAAGCGTACATGTACAACCAATATACAAATTAAAAACAATTTACAAATACTTTGATTAACTTATTACTCGAGATGACTGCTAATTTTAAGCGCTCTTGAGTATATATTCAAATTCTATTTTGCAGACAGCACTTCACAGCAGTAAACTAGAAATTATATTTAATTTTCAAAGCATGTAGCTGAAATCACGTGGAAAAAATCTATCTTCTAAGCTTTAAAAGAAATTGTTTTTCTGATAAGTGACTTAAAATGGGACTTCTGTATTGTTAGTTTTCATTAAATTGTGACAAATAATTAAAATAAAAATAAAGAAATCATTTAATTTATTAATATTTTGTCAATATCAGGTACGTGGAAATAGAGTATCAAATCCAAAACCAGCTAACAACGAAAAAGAAAATTTATGCTGTCATTGCAACAAGCAAGGATATAAATAACATGGAGGGGGTCATCGAATTACATTTGGAGCGAATACCAAGGGACGTATTATCTTAAACTTTAATACAAGTTCTGGAATTACAAAATAAATCAATTACATTCAGTCATTCCTGAGTCATTTGTTTCGCCACAGGAACTTTGACACCTATAAGGAAAAGAAAAGTGACTGTTTATTTGAGAATCATTATATTATCGTTTCGATTATCAACCTTGAACGCCTGTTGTACTAATATAAAATGGAGCTGTTTCGGCATTCGTTCTAATTATTCTTGTAAACTTTGTTTCATGTCGATGTCTGGTATGGGTCAAATTTAAAAGGTGGCATTTCAAATTCACGATAGTACACGACTTTCGATTGGAGTAACGAGACTGTCGCTATGTCACGGTCGCCATTGGGTGGATAAGCATCAATGCTGAAATTGAGCGAAGTGAATCTTAGGTTGAGGATTGGCGATGGTAGTGAGATTTATATTTTGTACCAGAAGCCCCCCCAAAAAAGTAGTGACAGCGCAGTGGCGGCTTTATTGGCGGCAAATCGTTTTTAGTGGCATTTCATAATTGACACTGTTGTCAAATATTTCAAACAAGGCGCAATCAAATTTGTGCGCTCGCGGTTTCTTGCAAGTGGCCGGGTGTGCATGACCAAAAAATGAACAATTATCACTAGTTTTTGTTAACATTCCGCGAAACCAGAACGGAATTGCTAATGACATCGATAATCTTGCCACAAAGATGACAAGGTTATTCCTGACGACTAATGGCAAGGGGAAAGTTATAAGATTAAAGTCGTAGTAGTGAACGTTTTAAAATGATTTAGAATACGTCACTTTCCATAGCCTGCGACGCAAACGGAAACACATCGCTTGTCAATAAATACCGGTAAGCTATTAAGAAATAAAGTGAAGACAAGAGCTTATCAAATCAAACATTGAAATTTGTCTCCGGGAGGCACTAACGTTGACTCACCTGGTACTGCATACTTGTTAACGTCTCACAGAAACTCGACATCAGATGATTTTGACTCTCTTGGCTCTCGAAATTGTTCTGGCGCACTAGATTTTTTTGGCGCAGGAGGACTTTCGCTTAATTCGCACGAAGCTGAAGAGGCCTTTCTCTTAGTTCCCGGCTTACTAGATTTTTTGACACGAGGACTTTCGCTCAACTCGTTCGAAGCTGAAGAGGCTTTGCTCGTTGTTCCCTCCTCACTTGGCAGCGTTGTTGAGGCTGACTTAGGTGAACAACCGCTCCTTTCTTTTCTGGGCTCTGGCGACTGTGATGTTTTCCCCATATCGCTTCCTTGCAACGATCGACAAATGCTTTAGCTGAGTAGCAAGAGCTCTTAAATGTGGAAGAAAAATCATTTCTCGTGAAGTCAAATAGTGTCACCTTCAAGGCTATACCTTTTTCGGCATTTTTACACTCAACCTTGAAAGCATTGAAGCAAACAGTACCATCAATGAATACAAGGCTTTTTCATCCCAAAATGAAGATACTATGAGGCTCACTTGGCCAAGCATGCACATCCATACTTCACCTAGGCCTACTCTGGGACCTTAAGCCCCCAGACCTCCGGCGCTCGCGTGCCCCCTCCACTTATTTTACCCTTGCTACGGCACTGAATAAGATAATCTAGGCTAACCAGAATGCCGCCCAGGATCTCTTAAATGCTGAGTACCCTACCGAACTGAAAATTTTTTTTTTTTTTCACATGGATCAGCGTGCAACCTACAAAAAACACCTGCACCTTGATGAGCTCATAAACTTTAAGAACACTTACCCATTGTGAAAGATCTAGTTGCAAGAGATCGGCCATCTCCCTCGCCTCCAATCTCTAGGCTGAATTCCATCCATCCAACAGGTTTATATAAAGCAACTGAACGTTAGAAAACTCTGAATTTAAGCCCAGTCAATTGCAACTTTTCATCGTCAAGTTTTTGACACTACGAGGCAAGGGTTAAGAGACCCCTGGAAAATGTTCAAAAGATCTCTTGGTATCAACCATTAAGCGAAAACGTTGAAAGAATTTGCAGCAATTTCCTGCAGGAAACCTTGGTTGCTCGACTCGACCCAACGCCTCGAACATGGCTACCATGTTTTACTGTTTTGACCACGTGACTTTGTGCGCAACGTCTCGCAAAGTAACGATGCCCACGCGCCTGCTCTCTTTCTTTCGCGCTCATTCAATTGATTTAGGAAAGGAAATGAGAGAAAAAAGTTGAAACAAAGCATTGCTTATATTTTTTATCAATTATATTTTTTTAAGATTTCAACTACATGTGAAATTTGATGGTAATTTTATGTCAGTCTTTCATAAGACATGCTCAAAAAATTCCACAAATCAACATAAATAAAGGCCTGTTTGACTAGGGTTCCTTGGGAATTCTTGCTTTACTCAAATCGTCAAGGTAAACAATTTTCTGACTCAAACATGTACATGTAAAAATATTACTTTGTACTTGGGAAGTGTCTTAGACTGAGTGATCGAACTCAGGGCAGTTTCTTTCTGCTTCCAGTTCAGTCTCTGTGATCACCAAACAACGTGGCTGTCGTCTTACATGATGTGGATTCAAGAGATCCCTGTATGATGTTAGGACTTGACCTTCTGCATTTCTCATGACCCTTCCTCTATGTTCCATGGCAGTCTGGTTGTTGATCACCATAATCATTGGACCTGGTTCCATGTCACTTTCTTCTGCATCTGATTCAGCAATATTTAATTTCTTTCTAAAAGCATCTGATAACTCATCAAGTTTATCACAGTACTCATTTGTAAATGTGAACAGCACATGTCCATTTTGCCAACCTGAACTCGGTTCTTCTACTGGAACAACAAGTGGGATTTTGTTGTCCTTGATGATGCTACCAGTCCTGTTGGTTCTGAAAGTTGTGTTTTCGCTGCAGGACCATCAGCACAACTAAAATTCCCAGTTCCAAGGTTACTCTTCACTGTGTAGGTGTTGTTTAGGCCTTGTTCAAGAATACTGGTTTTGTGACCTTGAACATTGGTGACTCCAAGATTCCCACTTGTCAACAACGCAACATCAAAAGCCTGCTTGAAACCATGGCAAGTGACCGTGATGGATTTGGCTTCCAAAGTCAATTTGTTTGACGCTTTGCCCATCGGCAGTAAAGACAGTTCCTTCAGTTCCAGATAAACAAAGCCCATGTGGTGATTGTAAATTGTCAACAACTTTAACAAGTTGACCAGCATTAAAGGTGGATTCCATGCACACCAGATTAAGAGTAGTCCCTTCTGTGGTTGCTATTGTCTCTTTGTGATTGCTATTGTGTCTTTGAGTTTCCATTACCAGAAATTTTGGACATTCTGCGCCCATAATTTTAACGGTGTGCGGTTTCCGAAAGTGACGCCGTACACATGTTTTCAAGATGGTGGACAAAAGTACGGTGGCCCACAGGGGCAAAACGCAACTCAATTTCTATTTCAAAACACTAATCGATTTCAGAACACAACAGTTAATTTCAACTTTTATTGTCAACTTTCAGGAAAGTGGCTTACATGTAACTTGTAAATCGACTGACTTAGCCAACCATTTGTTTTAGTGGCATATACATTAGGTCTTACCATGATCAAAGTTCAAAAGCACATCACCATCATTCTGCACTTTTACATCAGTATATTGACTGCTATCACCAGGGATTGAGCCTCCACTAGTACTTGATGAGGCACCTTCACTGCCACCAACAGGGATAAAACCTGCATTGGTATTTGATGGAGCACCTTGACTCGCACCAACTTCGTTGGAACCTTGGTTGGTATTTGATGGGGCACTTTGACTTGTACCAGTTATGGTGGAACCTTGGTTGGTAGTTGATAAGGCTCCTTGGCTTGCATCACTGACTAGGATGGAACCCTGGTTGGTATTTGATAAGGCACCCTGACTTGCATTAACAGGAATAGAACCTAGATGTGCAAAATTTATTGTTATTCACCCATACAGTGGTTATTAGGGTGTAAATAAATATTTGTTAGTCTAGAGGACACTTTCAGTAGTGCAAAAAGAATGAGGTATCAACGAAATCTACTGCATGTTATTAAATGTGTCCCTGAAAGCAAAATAGAAACAGGAAAAAAATCCTAACGTTTCATACATGCTTATGTTTTGATATGATCCATTGTGCACCCATCAACCATCAATATTGATCCTGAAGGAGGGGGGACTGGGTAGGTGTGGGACATCCAACCTCATCCCTGGGTATTATACTGTGTTATTTATGGCCAATACACAATGTAATCTGTGCAGTTGAAAGGGAATACCAAAATGAGTACAATTGACCTACTACGTCTTGTGTACAGACCGTGTACAGACCTACATTGTGTACTACAGGTTGTGTGACCAGTGGATCTACTTCTACGACTTTTACTGGAGTAGTCCTGTGCATTTATACAGGTGAACATGATTTTTTAAATATTATTATAAATTCATGTCTTTGAGACGGATCTCAACAAAAAAAGATATTTGTAATGATTACCTTGAAATATGTCAGAGATGTCATTTAACCAATCATCACTTTCGAGATCTGACCAGGTCTGCTCAGGTTCTGGCTCTGGTTCTGAGTCAGAAGTGTCAACCAACGGGAATAAGAACAACGTAATTCGTGCATAGGTTTTGCCGAGATCCTCTTTATACTTTTCCAAAGTGAATACTTCTGTGCTTCCGGGCAAGGTGTTGATTTCAGTTTTTGAAGACGTCTGCCTTAGCACAGACTGTTTTTTTACCAATTTTCGGCGTAAGTCATAAACGGAAAGACTCTAACAACTCTTTGGAGAAAAGTAAACAAAGCACTATTGGCGCACAGAGACACAACAACATTGACAAATTCTCCCTTTTTGCCAAAATCCAACCGTAATGCCTCCTTAAGCCAAAGGTCATCTTCCTAAACCCACATCCAAGACAATTCCATTTTCATAGTTGGAGGGTTAAATAAAGTTATTAATACAATTCATATGCACTTCCGTCTCCAATCTCTCTTCGGTAAGCTCCCATAATTTCTTCAAACTCTCCTAAATGGGTGTTGAGTTTCTTGTCGTCTGTTTCAACATCGAAGACTCTTTCATCTTCAGAGCCAGAACATTCGTTGACTGAAGGCTCTGTCGTTGGCAGCTGAGAACTATTAAAAACGTTTGTTTACTCAAATTAATTAATTGGCTACCAAAGTCCAACCCCTCGTTCTCGTCGTGGTAGCTGGTAACAGGAAATTAGGGATTGCCGTCCAGGGCATAGTATGGTGGAGGACTGGTTCCTCCGGGCCGCTACGGCAGCCATGAACGCCTGCACGGAACCCTGAAAACGCCTGGCTAACGGGGCTCTGGTGAAGTTTGAAGTGCTAATCACCCATCCAATGAATAGTAAGGATTACAGAAACCATGGGAAACAAAATCACATCTGTCTTTGGAGGAGAGAATGCCACTTCGGGGGCTAGCATGACGCAACGATGTGAAAGCCAAAGGGAAGCAGTGATGCCGACCCTTCTCCTTACCCCAAAGACAACCACACTATTTGCCCTGTTTTAGACTTTGGAGTTTGTAGCGCAAGTTTTTGCGCGTTTAGTTGGTTGCTACCACATTTGGTTTTCATCACCCTTTTAAGGTGTGTAAAAGCAAATTTACCATTTGTTAGACCTTGGAGTTGGCAGGGTGTAATAAACAAATTGTACATATTTTTTTAGTTTAGCGTTTTGCGCTTAATTGGGTGCTACCACCCGTTTTCCTAATTACCCTTATAAGGCCTTGAAAAAACATTTGCATTGTTACCTGATATTTCACATTTTATTACAAAAAAGATCGTATAATTTGTATTTTCGGGGAGATTGACATTGATACGTACTCTATCAAACTTGAAATCACATTTGACATTGAAATCTGATAAAAGTAATTGTTCTTTTCACTATTATTAGCTTCTAGAATCAGATCATTGAAACCCGTTACCACAGCACCATTTCAATTTGGATCAATATTAAAATACCCCGGATCTGTCAAATCAGAATATTTTTGGAATATTTATTCGTAATAACTTTGTGTTGTTTTTCATCAATTGAATTTGTCCATTTTGTTTTCAAAAGATTGATTGTATTTTCCAATTCTCTTTTGACATATTTCACACAAGTTCATCTGCAAGAGCATTCAGTTGTTTAATGACCATCACATCTTTGTTTTCGCTACCATGTTGAATATTTTTTATCTGGTAATTATTCATATGTTCGTTCGCTTTGAAAAAAATTAACAATAGCATCGAATTTGGTTAACTTTGAAAATTCAACTCTGATAAACATCAGAACTGACACCACGCTGTTTTCCCTTGATTCCATAAACAATCAAATGACCAACGCCCTGAGCTGGGCTGTTTGCAGTACCCTAACATTTCATGCGTTCGGGACGAGTTGAAGTATACTTATTCAGGTGAACGATAGATCGGCCGTATTTCAGAAACAGCTTAGTTGATTGTTGACCAATGTTCAATAGACAAATTCGGCTAACTCGACCGTGCGGGTCACGTGACCTGAATTGGGTACAACAACAAAGTTTCACCACGTGCGCTCGTATTTTGATTCAACTTTCTTCGCTATTATGCCGCACTTTTGTTGCGCTGGTGGGT